>ERZ779624.104-NODE-104-length-34881-cov-12.791937_pt1 | contig 34881 bp, 34 predicted proteins | sample MGYA00514190_ERZ779624 | MGnify/ENA primary metagenome ERZ779624 (study PRJEB29562, sample SAMEA4376706) | mouse gut metagenome | isolation source: Cecum | study: EMG produced TPA metagenomics assembly of the A DSS colitis mouse model was used to assess the... | reverse complement strand
CCGCCCCGGCCCCCGAGCCGTCGGGCGGCGGCGACAAGAAGATGAGCCAGGAGGACATCGAGCGGATGCTGTCCGGCATGGGCGGCGGAGACGCGGCCCCCGCGCCCGCCCCGGCCCCCGAGCCGTCGGGCGGCGGCGACAAGAAGATGAGCCAGGAGGATATTGAGCGGATGCTGTCCGGCATGGGCGGCGGAGACGCGGCCCCGGCTCCCACTCCCACTCCCGCGCCCGCGCAGACGGCTCCGCCTGCACCCGTGCCCAGTCCGGCCCCTGCCCCTGCTCCGGCCCCCGCGCCTCAGCAGGCTCCGGCGGCGCAGATGCCTCCCCAGGGGATGCCCGCCGCCCAGATGGGCCAGCCCGGGCAGATGCCCCCCTACCCCTATCCCCCCATGCCCGGGCCGGACGGACAGATGCAGGGTGGCTATATGGGCTATCCTCCCATGTACTACCCGCCCTACCCCTACCCCTATCCCCCCCAGCAGCCTGAGCCTCCGGCCAAGAAGGCCCCGGAGCCCAAGGTCATCGCCACCAAGCCGGCGCGGATGGAGGAGATGGACCCGGTGGAGCGGCTGGGCAAGGAGCAGGCCCAGAACCTGGACCTCATCATGGAGGTCCCCCTCCAGGTGACGGTGGAGATCGGACGGGCCCGCCGGAAGGTGCAGGATATCCTGGAGTTCGCCAAGGGCTCGCTGGTGGTGCTGGATAAGCTGGCGGGCGATCAGGTGGACCTGTTCGTCAACGGCAAGTGCATTGCCAGGGGCGAGGTGGTGGTCATTGAGGACAACTTCGGCGTCCGGATCACCGAGATCGTCCAGACCCCCGGCATTGAGATGCTGGCCGGGAAATAAAGACAGCCCCGCCTCCATGGGAGGTACACAACATAAACTGGAAAAGGATGGATCATACCATGGCTAAGAAAATTCTGTTAGTGGACGACGCCGCCTTCATGCGCAAGATGATCAAGGACACCCTGGTGAAGAACGGCTATACCGAGGTCTTCGAGGCCGTTGACGGCGCGGACGCGGTGGAAAAGTTCGGCGAGATCGGCCCCGACCTGGTGGTCATGGACATCACCATGCCCAATATGGACGGCCTGGAGGCCCTGAAGGCCATCCGCGCCAAGGACGGCAGCGCGAACGTGGTCATGTGCTCCGCCATGGGCCAGGAGTCCATGGTAATGGACGCCGTGCGCTCCGGGGCCAAGGACTTCATCGTTAAGCCCTTTAAGCCCGACCGCGTGCTGAAAACCGTCACCTCCATTCTGGGCGCGCCCTGATGGGAGAGCTCCCCGGCAGGCTCCCCAGGATCGCCCTGACCCTCCTGGACGGGCTGGACAGCCTGTTCAGCCTGATCTGGCTGCTGATCTGCGTGCTGGTGGTCGTTGTGCTGGCCTACCTGTTCACCCGCTATGTGGCGGGGCGGGGGGGCGGCATGGCGGGGCTGTCCGGCGCGTCCGAGCGGTTCAAGGTGCTCTCCCGCCTGTCCCTGGGGCGGGAGCAGGGGGTTATGCTGGTGAAGGCGGGGGAGAAGTTCCTGCTGCTGGGGGTGACGCCTGCGGGGATCACCCTGCTGAAGGAGCTTACCCAGGAGGAGGCGGACGCCATCTGCCCGCCCCCCGACCCGGATCTGCCGCCGCCCCCCAGCTTCGGCGAGGCGTTGCGCACCGTACTCAAGCAAAAGAAACCGAGGTGAGGAGCCTGTGCCGACCGACGGCCTGATCAATATCAACGGCGACAGTGTCCAGAGTCTGGAGATCATCGCCCTCACCACGCTGATCGCCCTGATGCCCTCCCTGCTGGTGATGATGACCTCCTTTACCCGGTACATCATCTCCCTGTCCTTCCTGCGCACCGCCATGGGCACCAACCAGACCCCGCCCAACGTGGTGCTGGTGGGCATCGCCATCTTCCTCACCCTGATTACCATGAACCCCACCCTCACCCGCATCCAGACCGAGGCGTGGGAGCCCTACACCAACGAGGAGATCGGGGCGGAGGAATTTGTGGACCGGGCGGCGGTGCCCCTGAAGGATTTCATGCTCGACAACATCAAGTGGGACACCCTGGAGATGTACTGTGAGCTGGCCCACATCGACGCGCCGGAGAGCCGGGAGCAGGCGGTGGCGGAGACGCCCCTGCGGCTCATCGTCCCCGCCTACATGACCCAGGAGCTCCAGCGGGCCTTCTTCAACGGCTTCCTGCTGTACATCCCCTTCCTGCTCATCGACGTGATCGTGGCGTCCACGCTGATGTCCATGGGCATGATCATGCTGCCTCCGGCCATGATCTCCACCCCCTTCAAGCTGCTGCTGTTCATCTCTGTCAACGGCTGGGATCTCATGTTCTCCACGCTGGTCCAGAGCGTAAACTGAGAAGCTGCGCCAACCGCCTCAGCACCCAGCTTAGCGGTCAAAATTGCCGCTGGCTGCGTTGAAAAATCTTGCAATGCACAAAGTATTCCCGCGGTTTTTCGCCTTGCCCCCGGCAATTTTGGCGCGCGAATCTGAATACTTCGGCGATTGGTACAGCTTCCAACCCAAAACCCGGAAAGGAGACGCTATGGATACCACGCAGGCAATGGATCTGGTGCGGGACGCGGTGGGCATCGCCATCAAGCTGTCCGCCCCCCTGCTGCTGCTGAGTATGGTGGTGGGCGTGGTGGTGGCCATCTTCCAGGCCGTCACCCAGATCCACGAGCAGTCCATCGGCTTCGCCCTGAAGCTCATCGTGGTGATCGGCGTGCTGCTGCTGGCGGGCGGGTGGATGCTGGACACGCTGAAGGACTACACCTACGAGATCTTCCAGCTGATCGCCAGCTGAGCGGAGGACGGGAGCCATGTTTGACTGGCAGGAGCTGACCCTGTTCCTCTTTATCAACGCCCGGGTGGGGGGCTTTGTCCTGTTCAACCCCCTGCTGGGCCGGAACAACATCCCCGCCGCCTTCCGGGGCGGCATGGCGTTGGTGCTGTCCTGGTTCGTCATGGGGGTGACCACCCAGCGGGTGGACATTCCCGGGACCCTGCCGGAGCTGGGGCTCACGCTGATGCTGGAGCTGGGGCTGGGCTTCCTGCTGGGGATGGCGGTGAACTTCTTTTTCTACATCCCGCAGCTGGCGGGAAACATGGTGGACACCCAGATGGGCATGACCATGAACCAGATGTACGACCCCGGCACCTCCTCCAATATGTCGGTGACGGGGCAGATCCTCAACGTGCTGATGACCCTGCTGTTTTTCGCCGCCGGGGGGCACTACACCCTGCTGCGGATTTTCCTGACGTCGGAGGAGATTGTCCCCCTGGGGACGGCGGCCCTCCGGCTGCCCGCCGTCCAGTACCTGCTGGAGCTGTTCATTGAGTGCACGCTGCTGGGAGTGAAGCTGTGTATGCCCATCCTGGCGGCGGAGCTCATCGCCCAGGTGGGCATGGGGGTGCTGATGAAGGTGATCCCCCAGATCAATGTGTTCGCCATCAACATCGAGCTGAAGGTGATCGTGGGCCTGGGCCTGCTGTTCATCCTGATCATCCCCTTCAGCGAGTTCCTGATTGACGCGGAGCGCGCCATGCTGGAGAGCCTCCACAACATACTCGTCCTCAGCGGCGGTTAGCCGTCCGGGGCGATCCACCTGATCCTCCCCTCCGGTCCGGCGGGGACGGGGAGCCGTTGGCGGCAAGGGGGGATGGACGTTGGCCGAAGGGAATAAAACCGAAAAAGCGACACCGAAAAAACGGCGGGACGAGCGAAAAAAGGGCAACGTCTTTATGAGCAAGGACGCGGTGGCGGTGGCCAGCCTGCTGGGCACCTTCGCCACCCTCTGGCTGGTGACCGGGATGTTCGCCGAGGAGACGGCCAAGTTCCTGCGCCTGTGCTTCGACGCCATGGGCGGCGGGGAGCAGGAGGTGGGCGGGCTGTCCGGGGAGCTGGCGGTCCAGGGCTTGGTGGCCGTCGGCAAGACCGTGGGTCCGGTGGTGGGAGTGGCCATCCTGTGCGCGGTGGCGGCCACCTTCGCCCAGACCAGGTTTCTGGTGAGCGGCGAGTCCATCAAGCCGAAATTCAACCGCCTCAGCCCCTTGCAGGGGATTAAGCGGCTGTTTTCCCTGAAAAGCGTCATTGAGACGCTGAAAAACCTGATCAAGATTGTGATACTCCTGACCATCGTCTATATGAGCATCCGGGAGATGTTCCTGGAAAGCTCCAACTACCTGTATACCGACCTGTCCGCCGCCGTGGCCCATCTGGTGGAGGTGGCGGGGGCGATGGTGCTGCGGATCGCCCTGGCCTTTGTGGCGGTGGCCGCCCTGGACTTCTTCTACCAGTGGTGGGACTACGAGAAGAATATGATGATGACCAAGCAGGAGGTCAAAGAGGAATACAAACAGATGGAAGGCGACCCCCAGGTGAAGGGGAAGATCAAGGAGATCCAACGCCGCCGTGCCCAGCAGCGGATGATGCAGCAGGTGCCCGGGGCGGACGTGGTCATCCGAAACCCCACCCACTTCGCCGTGGCCCTCCGGTACAGGCCGGAGGAGGACGACGCCCCCATCGTGATGGCCAAGGGGCAGGACAATGTGGCGGCCCGGATCGTCCAGATCGCGGAGCAGCACAACATCGCCTGCATTGAGAATGTGCCCCTGGCCCGGGCGTTGTACGCCCAGGCTGAGGTAAACCAATTCATTCCCCCCGACCTGTACGAGGCGGTGGCGGAGGTGCTGGTTTACATCTTCAAGCTGAACGGGAAGAACAAGCTTGTGAAGTGATGGACGCAGACAGACCCTCCGGGAGGTAAGTTATGCTAAAGCGAATCCTGAACAACAGCATAGCTCTGTTTGTGGTGGTTGTGGTCATGTTCCTGTTCATCCCCCTCAACCCCATGATCCTGGATATCCTGCTGGTGGTGAACATCGGGCTGTCCATCATGATCCTGATGATCACCATGAACATCGCGGAGGCGTTGGACTTCTCCATCTTCCCCTCCCTGCTGTTGATCACCACCCTGTTCCGGCTGGGGATGAACGTGTCCTCCACCCGGATGATCCTCACCACCGGCAACCCCGGCGAGGTGATCGCCAGGTTCGGACAGCTGGTCACCGGCGGCGACATCGTGGTGGGCTTCGTGATCTTCTTCATCATCGTGCTGGTGCAGCTCATCGTTATCACCAAAGGCGCGGAGCGCGTGTCCGAGGTGGCCGCCCGGTTCACCCTGGACGCCATGCCCGGCAAGCAGATGGCCATCGACGCGGACCTGTCCTCCGGCCTGATTGACGAGCAGCAGGCCCGGGTCCGCCGGGAGAAGATCCAGAAGGAAGCCGACTTCTACGGTGCCATGGACGGCGCGACCAAGATCGTCAAGGGCGACTCCACCATGTCCATCGTGATCACGGTGATCAACCTCATCGGCGGACTGCTGATCGGGATGATCAGCCGTGAGATGGAGCCCGTGGAGGCCCTGAACGAAATCTGCATCCTCACCATCGGCGACGGCCTGGTGTCCCAGATCCCGTCCCTGATGATCTCCACCGCCACGGGCATGATCGTCACCCGGTCCGTGTCCGACGGCAGCCTGAACACCGACGTGCTGGGCCAGTTCAAGGCCCAGCCCCGGGCCATCATGACCACCGGCGTGGTGCTGCTGATTCTGGCCGTGATCCCCAACACCCCCACCATCCCCCTGGCGGTGGGCGGCGTGGCCCTGGTGGGCGGCGGGTTCTTCCTCATCCGGCAGATGAACGCCGTCAAGCAGGCGGAGGCCGCCGCGGCCCAGGCCCCCGAGGAGTCAGCGGAGCTGGCCGCCCCCAGCGAGACGGATTACTACCGGGACATCAACAACGTGTATACCCTGCTGACTGTGGAGCCGGTGGAGATGGAGTTCGGCTACAGCCTCATTCCCATGGTGGACGAGGCCCACGGCGGCAAGCTCATCAGCCGGATCACCATCTTCCGGCGGCAGTACGCCCAGGATATGGGCTTCGTGATCCCCTCCATCCGCCTGCACGACTCCTCCGCCCTGGGCACCAACCAGTACGCCATCCGCATCAAGGGCGAGGTGGTGGCGGAGGGCGAGATCCTGGTGGACTACTACCTGGCGTTGGAGCCGCCCAACCCCCTGGGGGAGATCGACGGAATCGAGACCATCGAGCCCGCCTACGGCATCCCCTCCCGGTGGATTCTGCCGGAGAACAAGGAGATGGCGGAGATCTACGGCTACAACGTCATCGACCCCCTGTCCGTCATGCTGACCCATCTGGCGGAGACGGTGAAAAAGCACGCCTACGAGCTGCTGAACCGGGCGGAGACCATCCGGCTGGTGGACAATCTGAAGCAGTCCTCTCCCGAGCTGGTGGAGGAGGCCATCCCGGCCATCATCCCCTACGCCAAGCTGGAGAAGCTGCTGCGCAACCTCCTCCAGGAGGGGGTGCCCATCAAGGATCTGTCCACCATCGTGGAGACCGCCGCCGACGCCTTCGCCCAGGGCCGGGATCTGGACATGACCACCGAGCAGGTCCGGGGGGCCTTGGCCCGCACCATTACCCGCCGGTTCTGCGAGGACGGGCAGCTCCGGGTGATCACCCTGGACGCCGAGGTGGAGAAGAAGATCATCTCCTCCCTCACCCGGAACGAGCAGGGCGTCTATCTGGCCATGGGCCCGGAGCTGATGCAGTCCATCATCGCCCAGCTGGCGGAGCATTTGAAGAAGTTCGGGGACCTGTCCCAGACCCCCGTGATCCTGGTAAGCCAGGTGATTCGGGGCTATTTCAGCAGGATGATCACCCAGTTCTATCCAAATGTGTATGTGCTTTCCTTTAACGAGATCACCAACAGCGTGCAGATCCAGGCCTTGGGCAACATCACCGCAGAGGCTCCCGCCATGGCGCAGAGAAGGGCGGTGGCCACATGAGCACCGGGCTGGCGGAACGCAGCTACACCGAGGCCGAGATCGAGGCCATGGACACGCCCGACCTGCTCTCCCTCTACAAGCGGACCGGGGACGAGACGCTGAAATGGCCGCTGGTCCTGCGGTATGAGGGGCTGATCAAGAGCGCGGCCCTCCAGATCCGGGGGGTGTACAGCAGCTTCGCCCAGGTGGACGACATTGTCAGCGAGGGGATTCTGACCCTGCTGACCTCCATTGACAAGTTTGACCCCGACAAGGGGATCAAGTTCGAGACCTACGTGGCCAAGCGGATCCGGGGGATGGTCATCGACCTGGCCCGGAAGCAGGACTGGCTGCCCCGGAACATCCGCCAGCGGGCCAAGGAGATCGACGCGGCGGTGTCCCATCTGGCCAACGAGCTGGGGCGGTTCCCCACCGATCAGGAGGTGGCGGGGCACCTGGGCATCGCCACCGACAAGTACCAGAAGGAGGCCGCCCGGGTGGCGTTGTCCAACACCCTGTCCCTGGACGCGCTGATGGACGCGCGGGACATGGAGGGGGGACGCTTCGAGCTGTCCGACCAGGACCCCAAGCTCCAGCCGGAGACGGTGCTGGAGGACCGGGAGCTCCAGGAGACGCTGGCGGCGGGGATCTCCTCCCTCCAGGAGAACGAGCAGATCGTCCTGTCCCTCTACTATGAGAAGAACCTCCACATGAAGGAGATCGCCCAGGTGATGGGAGTGAGCGAGCCCCGCATCTCCCAGATCCACTCCCGGGCCATCCAGAAGCTCCGGGAGCACATGGGCGCGTATATGAACAGCGGGAGCCCCGCGAAAACCTTTAAAAAGCGGAAGAAGGCGTGAGAGAATGTTCAAAGGCTTCTACAATCTGACCTCCGGAATGGTCACCCAGCAGCAGCACCTGAACGTGGTGGGCAACAACATGGTGAACGTGTCCACCGCGGGCTTCAAGGAGAGCCGCTACACCGCCACCACCTTTGACGACGTGATGTACGCCCGGGTGGGCAACCAGGAGAAGATCTACACCGACATCGGGCGGCAGAGCTACATCCGGGCCAACAGCGAGATCTACGTGAACTACGAGCAGGGCGTGCCGGAGCCCACCAACATCCCCCTGGACTTCGCCATTCTGGGGGACGGGTTCTTCGCCATCCGGGGGGAGGACGGGAACCTGTCCTATACCCGGGCGGGCAGCTTCGCCCTGGACGGGGAGGGCTACCTGTGCTTCCCCGGCGTGGGCCGGGTGATGGACCCCAACGGACAGCCCATCCTGCTGGAGACGGACAAGATCACCGCCGATGAACGGGGCGTCCTCCTCAACGAGAACGGCGGCTACATGGGCCAGGTGGGGGTGTTCGCCTTTGAGGACAACGAACAGCTGGTCCACAACGGCGGCGGCTTCTTCACCGGGGACGGTGCCCAGGCGGTGGAAAACCCCTCCCTGCTGTGGCGGTACGTGGAGCGGTCCAACGTGGAGCTGATCCGGCAGATGACCGACATGATCACCTGCCAGCGGGCCCTCCAGAGCTGCGCGTCGGTGACGAAGATGTATGACGAAGTCATGGGCCACGCGGCCAGCGACATCGGACGGATGTAAGGGGGTATGTGAGATGAACCAATCCTTCTATATCGGCGCGGTGGGCGCGCAGCAGCAGCTCTACCACCTGAATGTCCACGGCGACAACATCGCCAACGTGAACACCTACGGCTTCAAGGCCGACCGGAGCTACTTCACCGCCCTTATGTACCAGAATCACCGGGGTGCCCTGGACGGGCAGTATACGGAGCTGCCCATGGGCGTTGGCGCGCGTATGCTGATGACAGGCACGGATCACGGGCAGGCGGGCCCCGCCGACACCGGGCGGCTGCTGGACTACTACATCGAGGGGGAGGGCTTCTTCGGGCTGGTGGATCTGGCCACCGGGGACGTGACCTTCACCCGGAACGGGGCGTTCATGATGTCCCAGCTGCAGCGGCCCACCGGCGAGGTGGACGAGAACGGCGAGCCCATCATGGAGACGATCTACGCCCTGGGGGACGACACGGGCCGGTTTGTCCTCAGCGAGGAGGGGGGGCTGATCCCCGTCACCGACCCCAAGGAGGAGCTGCCCATCGGCATCTTCGACTTCGCAAACTACGACGGCATGGCCCGGCTGGACGACACCCGGTTCCTCCCCGTGGACAAAAACGGCAACCTGTGGTACGGGGACGGGAAGCTGGTGCAGGGCTGTGTGGAGCGGTCCAACGCGGATCTGGCCGACGAGCTGACCAAGGTCATCGAGGCACAGCGGGCCTACGGCGCGGCGTTGAAGATGGTGATCACCTCCGACGAGATCGAGAGCACCATCAACAACCTGCGCAATTGACAGGAGGGATAACTGGGGATGGGAATCAAAAACTACGATGAGCTGACCTCCATGGAGCTGGACACCCTGCGGGAGATCGGCAGTATGGGCACCGGCAACGCCGCCACCGCCCTGTCCCAGATGCTGGGACGGGAGGTGCGCATCACGCTGCCCGAGGTGCGGATCATGGGGTATAACGAGGCCATCGAGTGGATCGGCGGTCCGGAGGAGATCACCGCCGGGGTGCTGGTGAAGATGGGCGGGCAGATCAACGGCATCATGCTGTCCGTTCAGCAGATCGACTTTGTGAACCTGGTGCTGAACAGTATGCTGTCCAAGACCATCACGGACTACAGCGAGCTGACGGCTCTGGAGAGTTCCGCCCTGGTGGAAGTGGGGAACATCATGATCTCCACCTTCATCAACGCCCTGAGCGGACTGGCCGGGGTGGACGTAACCCTGACCGTGCCCGCCTTCACGGTGGATATGCAGGGGGCGATCCTGGCCGTGCCCATGGCGGAGTACGGCGGACAGTCCGACTACATTATGACCATAGGCGGGAATTTTGTGTGCGACAATAAGCAGGTTCCCTGCCGCCTGCTGATGTCGCCCGACCTGCGGTCCCTGAATGCACTATTGAGGAAGCTGGGCGTAAGCGATGAGTGACAAGCTGATCATCGGTATTGCGGACATGAAGATGGCCAAAGGGGAGGGTATGCTGGTCACCTACGCGCTGGGGTCCTGCATCGGCATCTGCCTGCACGACCCGGTGCTGAAACTGGGGGCATTGGTTCACATCATGCTTCCGGTGAATATGGAGGCGGGACGGAAAACACCGATGAAATACGCGGACACGGGCATCCGGGAGACCCTGCGGCTCATGGAGAGCAAGGGGGCCAGCCGGAACCGGATTACAGCGAAGATCGCGGGCGGGGCCAAGATGTTCGAGGTGGGCAGCAGCTCCCTGGGGAACATCGGCCAGCGCAACATCGAGAGCGTCCACATGAACCTGAAGAAGGAGGGCATCCGCCTTCTGAAGGAGGACGTGGGCGGCACGGTGGCCCGCACCCTGCTTTTTGACGTGAACAGCGGCCTGGGCTGCGTGCGCAGCTATGGGCGGCAGGAGCTGATCATATGACCATGCGCAAGATGAAAGGGAGTGCTTGGAAATGAGGGAAGACCAGAAGCAGGGGATCCTGCTGGAGTCCGGGACAAACGAGATCGAAGTGATGAAGTTCACCATCGGCGGCAACCTGTTCGGCATCAACGTGGCCAAGGTGCTGGAAATCATGATCTCCGCCCCGGTGAAGCATATGCCTCACGCCCACCCGGCGGTGGAGGGCATCTTCAAGCCCCGGGACAAGGTGATCACCGTGGTGGATCTGCCCACCTACCTGGGGGCGGAGAGCCCGAAGAATGAGAAGGATATCTTCATCATCACCAATTTCAACAAGATGTGCATCGCCTTCCGGGTGCACACCGTGGACCGGATCAGCCGCATTTCCTGGACGGACATCCAGAAGCCGGACAAGACCGTGTCCGGCGGCGCGGAGAGCGTGGCCACCGGCATCGCCCAGTGCGACGGCGAGCTGGTCACCATCCTGGACTTCGAGCGGATCGTGGCGGAGATCGCCCCGGAGACCTCCATCCAGATCTCCGAGGTGGAGCGTCTCGGCCCCCGGGACCGGAACGACCGGCCCATCTGGGTGGCGGAGGACTCGGTGCTGCTGAGCAAGATGATCGCCGACTCCCTGCGGAAGGCCAACTACATCAACCTGCATATGTTCCCCAACGGCCTGGAGCTGTGGGAGGCCCTGGCCGCCCTGCCCGCCGACGGGGATCTGGAGAAGGACGTGGCCCTGATCATCACCGACATCGAGATGCCCCAGATGGACGGCCACCGGCTGACCAAGCTGGTGAAGGACCACGCCCGGTTCAAGCAGGTCCCGCTGGTGATCTTCTCCTCCCTGATCAGCGAGGAGATGCGCACCAAGGGCCGGGAGCTGGGGGCGGACGAGCAGCTCACCAAGCCGGAAATCGGCCATCTGGTGGACGTGATGGATCACCTGCTGGAGCGGTTCGACCGTCAGCACGGGAAAGCATAAATAGTAGGAGGCAGCAAAGCTATGAGCGGCAAATATATTGTTCGGCAGCCCATCAAGGACGCCGCTGGGAATATCATTGGAAACGAGATTCTCTACCACGGCGCGAACCAGGCATTCAGCAGCGACAGCTCTACTTCAAGCGCAGAATTTGCCGCAGCCAATACCATCTACAGTTTCCTGACCCAGAACAGCCCCAAGGTGCTGAAGGGCACGCTGAACTTCATGACCTTCACCACCATGCTGCTGATGAAGAAAACTCCCCGGCTCTTTGACAAGAGCGACCTGGTGATCCAGATCGACGACGCGGTGATCATCCACCCGCTGTCCATGCACCTGGTTCAGCAGTTCGCCCGGGAGGGCTACCGCATCGCGGTGAACGAGTTCCAGTTCACCCCCCGGTACCTCTCCCTGCTGGATGATATCCACTTCATCAAGATCAACGCCCAGCACGCCAGCGAAGTCACCATCCGCAACACGGTGGAGATTGCCCACAGCATGAACATCAAGTGCATCGTCACCCACATCGACGATGAGAAGCTGTACCAGCGGGCGGTGGCCCTGGGGGCGGACGGGCTGGAGGGTCCCTATGTGGCGGCCAAGCTGACCACCCAGGCCCACAGCAGCGCGTACATCCAGAGCAACTTCTTCCGGCTCATGGTGGCGGTGACCAAGGACGAGCCCAACGTGGAGGAGATCGAGCAGATGATCGCTGCCGACGCCAGCCTGTCCTACGGCCTGCTGAAGATGGTGAACTCCGCCTATTTCGCCCTGCGGCACCGGGCCACCACCATCACCCAGGCCATCATGACCCTGGGCCTGGGCCAGCTCAAGCAGTGGATCTACCTGCTGAGTGCCAGCAACGCGGAGAACGAGGTGGACCCCGGCTCGGAGGAGTTCCTGAAGCGGTCCTTCATGCGGGCCAATTTCTGCAGCGAGCTGATGAATTACGCCAAGAATATGCCCATATCCAAGGCGGAGGCCTATCTGCTGGGTATGTTCTCCACCCTGAACTACCTCATCGACGCCCCCATGGAGGAGCTGCTGACGGAGGTGCCGGTGGCGGACGAGGTGAAGGCGGCCCTGCTGAACCACGAGGGACGGTGCGGCAAGCTGTATGATCTGGTGCTGAGCTACGAGGCGGCGGACTGGGAGAAGATCACCGCCCTGGCGGAGGAGCTGGGCATCCCCGACAACATGATGACCAGCGTGTACTTCATCTGCATGGAGAACGTGAACACCCTGTGGGAGCAGCTCACCAACCCCTATCCCCGGCAGGGGGAGGAGGCGGAGGAGCCGCCCGCTCCCGAGCCTGCCAAAACGCCCATGACCGTGGCCGAGATGGAGGCCGCGCTGGAGGCGGAGGAAAACAATTAACCGAAAAAACTCCGGCAGGCACCGCCTGCCGGAGTTTTTCTGTTTTGGGAGGTTCAGCGGCCGTGGTGGGGGCGTTCGTTGATCACCTTGCAGGCCTGGAGGAGCTGGGCGGTGACGTCGCTGGTGAACTTGCCCTCGTACACGGTGAGCCGGGGGATCAGGTCGCCCCGCTCAATCACCACGTACTTGGAGGGAAGGTGGTTCAAGGTAAAGGCCTTTACATCGGCCAGGCACCGCTCGCAGGGGCACAGGCCGAACATCTGGATATACTTGGGGGCCTTCTCCTCCACCAGCACCTGCATCACGTTGATGTAGCCGGGGTTGTCGGGGATCAGCGGCTCCTTGAAGTGGGACTCCTCCTCCGGGGCGGGCTCGGCCTCCTCCTCGGGAGCGGGGGCCGCCTGGACGGGGTCCGGCTCGGGCTGGGGGGCGGGCTCCTGCTGGACGGGCTGGGGCTCCGGCTCCGGGACAGGCTCGGGCTGGGGCTCCGGCTCCGGGACAGGCTCGGGCTGGGGGGCGGCGGGGGCGGGGCCGAGCTCGCTCTCCAGGGCGTCCTCCAGGGCGTTGCGGATCTGGACGGACACCGCGGCGTCCGGAGCCATGGAGGCCACGATGGGGGGCACCGCCGGGGCCGGGGCAGGGGGCGCGGCGGGGGCGGACCCGGACGCGGGGGCGGCCTCCTCCTGGGGGGCGGCGGGATCGGGATTCTTGCTCAGCAGGTTCATCACCCGCGCGGTTTTGCTGGTTTTGTTGTCCTTGGCCATGATGACAGACTCTCCTTACAAAAGATTGGGATGGGTATGGTTTGGGTCAGCCGTTGAACAGCTGAGAGATATACCTCAGCCGGGATTTGGGCTTGGGGCGGGGGAACTGCGCCCCGGCCACCGCGTCGATGATGTCCTGGAAGTCCTGGGCGGGGCGGGAGTCGGGCTGGTAGGTCAGCACGGTCTGCCCGTGGGCGGGGGCCATGGCCACGCCCACCCCCCGGTGGATCTTGGCCTCGAACACCTGGCTGTCCAGCTGCTCCGCCACCACCTGGGCCATCTCCAAAATGTCCTTGGACAGGGTGAGGCGGCCGTTGAACTTGTTGATCAGGATGCCCAGCACCTTCAGGTTGGGGTTGAAGGTGGCCCGCACCGTCTCAATGGTCTCCTGGAGCTGGGTGATGCCCACCAGGCTCAGCACCTCCGCCTCCATGGGCACAATGAGGCCGCTGGAGGCCACGTAGGCGTTGACGGTGAGGATATTCAGGGCGGGGGGCGTGTCGATGATGACGAAGTCGTACCGGTCCCGGACGGCGGTCAGCAGGTCGCTGAGCATAAACTCCCGGCGGGGGGCGGTGAAGCCCACCTCGGCGGCGGACAGCATGATGTCCGAGGGCAGCACGTCCCCGTACTCGGTGGACTGGATGGCGGCTTCCATGGGGCAGGTGCCCTGGAACACGTCGTAGACGGTGCTGCCCGAGCCGATGTCCAGCCCCAGGTTGAAGCCCAGGTTTCCCTGGGGGTCCAGGTCGATGCCCAGCACCCTCGCGCCCCGCTGGTGCAGGCCGCAGATCAGCGAGGAGGCGGTGGTGGTTTTGCCCACGCCGCCCTTTTGGTTGGTTACGGTGATAATTTGCGTCAAGGATGATTCCCTCCCTATAGCTGTATGCAAAAACTTGGGGAAAAGTCTTAAGTTTACTATACTACAGGTCGATAAAAAAGAACAGAGGTAGAACAAAAAAACTCTGAAAATTTTTCAAAAAAATTATCCTGCGGGAATGCTTCGGGCAGTCCCTGCCCGCGGAGTTTTGTGAAAGGAGCAGTTCAATATGGCATCTATTACCAGTTTGAGCAACAGCAGCTATAACAGCAGCAGCATCTACGGCAACCGCAACGTCCTGTCCGGTCTGGCCAGCGGCATGGACACCGAGTCCATGATCGAAAACGCGGTGGCGGGCATCAAGCTGAAGATCGAGAACCTGGTGAAGAAGCGCACCAAGGTGGAGTGGCAGCAGGAGGCCTACCGCAGCATCATCGACAAGGCGGTGAACTTCAACACCAAGTACACCTCCTACTCCTCCAAGACCAACCTGCTCAGTGCCAGCTTCTTCAACAGCGCGGTGAACACCACCGTCAACGGCACCTGGAAGGACAAGATCACCGCCAGCGGCAAGACCACCAGCGACATCAAGATCAACGCCGTGAAGCAGTTGGCCAAGGCCGCCACCTACACCACGTCCGGCCTGGGCGGCAAGTTCAAGGGCGAGATCAACGGCATCGAGGGTGCCAAGGGCCTGGATCTGAACGAGTCCATGGACGTGAGCAATATCTCCGGCAGCCTGTCCATCCAGTACGGCTCCGGCAAGCAGGGGGCCAGCTTCACCATCAGCTTCGACGAGCTGGACGATATCGTGGGCAGCGGCCAGGAGCTGGCGGACGCCATCAACGAGAAGCTGGCCGACGTGACCTACACCTACACCAAGAACGGCTTCCAGGAGACCACCACCGCCGACAAGGCCGTCCAGGCCGTGTATATGGGTGGCGAGATCGTCTTCAAGGACGTGCTGGGCAACGGGAACAAGGTGAGCATCGGCGGCGTGTCCGGCGATATGGAGGACACCCTGGGCATCAGCGCGGGGGATACCTCCATCAGCGTGAACTACGACACCAAGTGGTCCAGCTCCAAGACCACCGCCGAGTACCTGGAGGGCAAGGAGCTGGGCGTCACTTACAACGGCACCACCAAGAAGATCAGCATGGACAAGGTGCTGGAGCGGATGGGCGACCAGGCTGGGCAGGAGAATGCCCGCTTCCAGATCGCCCTCCAGGAGGAGCTGGACAGCGCGTTCGGCTCCGGCAAGATCAAGGTGGACCGGGGGCAGGACGGCAAGCTGTCCCTCACCCCCTCCGGGGAGGGCGACACCCTGGCCCTGGGCGGCACCGCCCTGAAGGGCCTGGGCTTTACCGAGGACAACACCAACTACGTCAACACCGGGAAGAAGCTGTCCGAGCTGCTGGGGGAGGACTTCCTGGACAAGGCCCAGAAGCTGAAGGCGGAGGGCGAGGTCAAAAACAGCGCGGACGGCAAGTACTCCGTGGACAGCAAGGGGAACCGGGTGTCCAAGGGGGAGGACGGCGAGTATTACCGGGTGGACGCCGACGGCGAGTTCCTGTATGACTTCAGCATCAACGGGGCCAACATCAGCGTCACCAAGAACACCACCCTGGAGAACCTGATGAACTCCATCAACTCCAGCGCGGAGGCGGGGGTGAAGGTGAGCTATTCCAAGCTGACCAACGAATTCCAGTTCACCGCCACCGAGACCGGGGCCAACAGCAAGATCGAGTTCGGCGGGCTGGCGGATAAGCTGTTCGGGGTGCCCGAGGATTTGGAGATCAACCATAATTTCTCGGATAACTATGGCTTGAAGCTGCAAGATAACGAGAGCCGCCGCATTGAGGTCAAGTTTGATGGCTTTACCCTGGGCTTTAACGTCGATAAGACAACAACTATGCAGGACTTTGCCGAGCACCTGGAATCAGGCAGCGGAATGCAGCTGGAGGCCTCTTACAATGAGAAGACGGGCCAGCTTTCTGTGACTGAAAAAAGCACTGGAAAAGTACAGGAGTTCACGATTACGGATAAGTGGTCAGATATTTTTGGCCCGTATGATCGCGTGATTGAGCCTGCCGTCAACTACACCGCCGGGCAGGACGCCATTATGGACGTGGAGATCAACGGCAAGCGGTTCGAGGACCTGACCCGCTCCAGCAACAGCTTTGACCTGGACGGCCTCACCGTCAACGTGAAGGGCACCTTTGAGGCCAAGGCCGCCGAGGACGGGAAGGACTATGAGCCCATCACCTTCGCCACCTCCACCGACACCGACAAGATCGTGGACGTGATCCGGCAGTTCGTGGACGACTACAACGAGATGGCCACCGAGATCAAGAACCAGTACTCCACCCTGCCCGCCCAGAAAAGCAACGGAGCCAAGTATGAGCCCCTTACCTCCGAGCAGGAGGACCAGTACTCCGAGAGCGAGCTGAAGGCGTACTACGAGAAGGCCAAGCAGGGCGTGCTGTTCGGGGACACCAACCTGTCCGGTATGTACAGCAAGCTGCTGTCCGCCATCGCCCCGGGCGGCACCGACGGCCAGACCCTCCGGGAGATCGGCATCGGCACCAGCTACAGCAACGGCATGACCACCCTGTCCCTGGACGAGGATAAGCTGCGCGCCGCCCTGGAGAGCGACCCGGACAAGGTGAAGAACGCCTTCACCAAGTCCAAGGAGGGCGGCTCCTCCAGCGACGGGCTGATGACCCGGATGCAGGACACCCTGAACACCTACGTCAAGACCACCGGAGAGCCCAAGGGCATCCTGATCCAGCGGGCGGGCTCCAACAAGGCCTATACCTCGCTGAACAACAACACCCTCAAGACCCAGATCGACAACATTGACAACCAGATCGAACGCTGGCAGAACAAGATGGCCAGCCAGATTGACCGGTACACCACCCAGTTCAGCCGCCTGGAGCAGCTGATTGCCGAGATGAACTCCCAGAGCTCCGCCATGATGGGCCTGATGGGCGGTTCCAGCGGCTACTAAACCACAGATCAAGAAGGAGTCAAGCATGGATCTCAAAGGCTACCAGGGCTACCAGGGCTACCAGGAGCAGGGCATCAATGATATGACCCCCGGCGAGCTGCTGCTGCTGCTGTACGACGAGCTGGTGAAGCGGCTGTTCCGGGCGGGCCTGGCCCTGGACAAGGAGGATTATGACCTGTTCGAGGCCAGCGTGGACCGCTCGCTGGACATCATCCGCTACCTGGACGACACCCTGGATATGCAGTATCCCATCAGCCGGAACCTGAACCGCCTGTACGACTACTTCAGCTTTGAGCTGAACCGGGTGAAGGCGGGCCGGAACAAGACCGAGCTGGACCGGGTGAAAACCATGGCGGGCGAGCTGCGGGACACCTTCCGGGAGGCCCAGAAAACCGGGGAGCAGGAGCTGGCCCAGCAGGGGGCCGGAGGGCAGGCATGACGGAAAAGGCAGTCATGGACGCCCTGGTACAGATGAAGCGGACGGGGAACCTGCTGAACGAGCTGGAGGACGTGACCCGCCAGCTGGGGGAGGCCATCGACCGCAACGATCAGGTGAGTATGCAGATGCTGGTGGCCATGCGGGAGGATCCGCTGGAAAAGCTCCAGGCCGCGGACGTGGCGGTGCGGGATCAGCTGGAGGCCCTCCACGACGGCGATGAGGCCGCCGCGCTGGCGGGTATGCTGAACGGCGGCCCGCCCCTCCAGCCGGGGGAGCGGACCCAGCAGATGCTGTGTGATCAGGTGGCGGCCAACCGCCGCCGCCTCAAGCAGATTATGGATCTGGACAAGGCACTGAGCCAACGCCTGGGGCGGAACAGCTCCGCACCCCAGTCCGGGGAGCTGCGGGGATAAAAAAGAAGCCCACGGGCCTCGTCTGACGGGGCCCGCGGGTGACGATATCGGCCCGGTATCCACCGGGCCGATATTCCGCGCTAAGTACCGGGCGGGGAGAGCACCCACAGGGGCGCGCCGTTGTCCCGGGCGGAGGACAGCTCATTCAGGATGATCTGGGGGTCCCACAGCATGAGGCTCCGCTCCGGGCTGTTGGGGTCGGCCACCAGTACGTCCCCGAAGGCGGTGACCCCCCGGAGGAGGATGAAGTGCCCGCCGTTGGTGAAGTGGCCGGGGCCCACCAGGGCCACCAGCAGCTTGCCCTGGCGCAGGGCGTCCCGCACATCCGCCGCCTCCCGGGAGGGGAAGGGCTGGGCCTCGATGCCGAAGCCCGCCGCCGCGCCCTGAATGATGGAGTGGCGGGAGCCGCCCTTCCTGGCCCAGTGGCCGTTGGACACCGCCCAGGCCGCCATGGAAACCGGGTCGGCGGTCTCATCGGTGAGGCTGGCCACCGCCATGGCCATCACCGTGGGGCCGCAGCCGTAAGGCCCGATGGTGTCGGTGCCGTAGGGCTGGTCCGCCCACTGGGGAGCGGACTGGCAGTAGTAGACGATATCCACGGAGCCGCCGGTGAGAAGCTCCCGGTCCCCCTCCCGCCGCAGCTCAGTGATGGGGGAGGGGGTGGGGACGGCGGGGTCCTCCTGAGACGGGGGACGGTACTTTTCCAGGTGATCCTTAGGGGCGGTAAGCTCCGCCCAGCGTTCCGCGGTCTCCTCGGCGAACCGGGAGAGGCCGTCCGCCGCGTCCTGGAGCAGCTGCCCGGCGGCGTCCGCTGTGTCCCGGCAGAACCGGGCGGCGGCGTTGAGGCCCGCCCGGCCCGTGTCCACCGCCACCCCGGCGGCGTACCGCACCGGGGAGACGATGGCCTCATACAGCTCCGGCTCGAAGTAGCGGCAGGCGGCCAGCTCCGCCGCGCCGATGCACAGCAGGGCCAGCAGGGCGGCCAGCACGATATTCCGTTTTGTGTGCTTTACGATGAAGGGCGGGCGCACGCTGACGCCTCCTTTCGATTTGGGAATAAATTCCACGTTTTTGGATGGAAAAAAGACATTAAATCCCCTTTCATCTGGGACAAATCCGTGCTATAATATAGGTCGGCCTTTTGAAGGGCGCAGCTGCGCTGGTTCTATTATAGCAGAAGTTTCGCCTTTTTCAATGGAAAGAATCTGGCCCGGCTAATTTTGCCCGCCGCTGGGGAGTAGCGTATGCCCACGATTGAACTGGAAAACGTCACAAAAGTTTATAAGCCCAAACGCCGCCGGAAGGGCCTGGTACATACGGACATGGGCGTGGAGGAGGTCAACCTCACCATCCGGCAGGGCGAATTCGTCTTTGTGGTGGGGGCCAGCGGCTCGGGAAAAAGCACCCTGCTGCGGCTCATCACCGGGGAGATCAGGCCCAACGAGGGCCGGGTCTGCGTGGACGAAAAGGAGCTGGGCTGGATGCTGAAGCTCAGCCGGAACCGGGCGGCCATGATGTTCGGCAAGATCTGGCAGGACCCCACCCTGATCCGCAAAAAGACCATCGGGGACAACCTGGCCCTGGCGGTGAAGATCGCCTTCGGGCGGGAAAGCCCCCGGCTGGTGGACCTGCGGATCAAGAAGGTGCTGGGGCTGGTGGGGCTGAAGGGGGTGGAGAAGAAGTACCCCGTGGAGCTGTCCATCGGCGAGTGCCGCCGGGTGGAGCTGGCCCGGGCCCTCATCGCCAGCCCGCCCGTCCTGGTGCTGGACGAGATCACCGCCAACCTGGACGATGACTGCATCTGGGACACCCTCCACCTGCTGAACGACGTGAACCGGAGGGGGACCACCGTGATCATGGCGACCCACGACAGCCAGTATGTGAACATCCTCCGCCGCAGGGTGATCACCATGTCCGGCGGCCGGGTGATCGGCGACATACAAAAGGGGAAATACGGCGATGTGCTGGAGCGGGATCGGGATACCGGCCTCCCGCCCAGGGCTGGAGCCGGTTTGATATAAAGTCCACAGTCAAGAAAATTTAGGAGGAAAGAGTCCATGATTAAAAACATGAAGATCAGAAAGAGCCTGATCCTGGGTTACGGCGTCACAGTTGTCGTCTCGGTCATCATTATCATCGCGTCCATCATCCTGATGACCATTCAGAAGGGCCGGTATACCAGTATCCTTGACAACTATGTCGGCGCGAACGATATTGTGTCGGAGTGCCGTATCAACTACAACATCGCCGGACGCAGCCTGCGGGACGCGGTGCTGGGCGGCAATGTGACCAACCTGGACAACGCCCTTTCCAAGATCAGCGAGCTGAAGGAGGATCTGGCCAAGCTGGAGGACAAATACCCGCTGAAGGATAGGACCGAGCTGAACGCCTTTGTGGATACGGTGGAGGCGTGGGAGATCGAGGCCGAGAAGATCGTCAATGTGGCCCGGGGCAATACCGAGGAGAGCCGCACCCAGGCCGCCGCCCTCATCGCCAGCGACTGCTCCCCCAGGCTTCAGGATGCGGCCGCCAAGGGCGACGCCCTGGCGGAGAAGCTCGAGAATGAGCAGGACAAGATCATTGACGAGCAGTCCCTGACCTCCAACATCGCCATCGGCGTGATTGTGGCCGCGCTGGTGATCGCCACCGTTGTGGTGCTGCGGATGGCCCTGATCATCATCAAGAGCATTGTGGTGCCTGTGGAGCAGGTTCACGTGGCCCTCAGCGGCTTCAGCGAGGGCAAGCTGGACATCCCCGTGGATTACCACAGCGGCAGCGAGCTGGGCGAGATGTGCGACGCCCTGCGCACCAGCCAGCACGTCCTGAGCGAGTGCATCGGCGACACCTGCCGCCTGCTGGAGGACATGGGCAACGGCAACTTCGATGTGCGCACCAAGGATGAGAAGATGTACGTGGGCGCGCTGAGCAGCATTCTCACCTCCGTGCGGGCCATCAACCGCAGCCTGACCGACGCCCTGACCCAGATCAACCAGAGCGCGGAGCAGGTTTCCGCCGGCGCGGAGCAGGTGTCCACCGGGGCCCAGTCCCTGGCCCAGGGTGCCACCGAGCAGGCCAGCGCGGTGGAGGAGCTGTCCGCCACCATCGCCGAGATCGCCAACAACTCCCGCAAGAACGCCGAAAACAGCGAGAAGGCCACTGACCACGCCACTGACGCCAGCCAGTGCCTGGGGGAGAGTTCGGAGTATATGCAGCAGATGGTGGCCGCCATGGAGCGGATCTCCGAGTCCTCCGAGGAGATCGGCAAGATCATTGACACCATTGAGAACATCGCCTTCCAGACCAACATCCTGGCCCTGAACGCCGCCGTGGAGGCAGCCCGGGCCGGTTCCGCCGGCAAAGGCTTCGCCGTGGTGGCCGACGAGGTGCGCAACCTGGCCTCCAAGTCCGATCAGGCCGCCAAGGCCACCAAGGATCTCATCGACCGCTCCATCAACTCCGTGAAGGACGGCAATGACATCGTGAAGCGGGTGTCCGAGGCCCTGGACGCCACCAGCCAGCGGGCTGGTCTGGTGATGGAGTCCGTCCAGCAGATCACCAAGGCCGCCGAGGAGGAGTCCGAGGCCATCGCCCAGGTCACCGAGGGCATCGACCAGATCAGCTCCGTGGTGCAGACCAACTCCGCCACCAGCGAGGAGTCCGCCGCCGCCAGCGAGGAGCTGTCCAGCCAGGCCGCCCTGATGAAGGAGCTGCTGGCCCGGTTCAAGCTGCGCCAGGACGGGTTCTCCGCCAAGCCCCAGCCCGCCGCCTATGCCGCCGCCGCGCCCGCCTATGAGGAGAGCTATGACGCGGCTCCCAGCCGCGACACCTCCGCGTCCAGCGTGTTCAGCAAGTATTAAGAATCACAAAGGTTGCCAGGAGGCGGCAGCTTGCCGCCCCCTGGCTTCTCTTATTGGGCTGAGGTCCGGCGGAGACCGGAATACCAGAGACAGGGAGGATCGCACCTATGGCAGAGTTGAAGGCGCAGGATAAGGACCTGATCTACGCCCTGGATATCGGCACGCGCAGCGTGGTAGGGGTGGTGGGCCGCCCGGTGGGGGACCGTCTGAAGGTGCTGGACGTGGAGCTGGCCGAGCACGGCAAGCGGGCCATGATGGACGGCCAGATTGACGACATCCGGCAGGTGGCCGGTCTGGCCCGCACAGTGACGGAACGGCTGGAGGACCGCCTGGGCATCCGGCTGGAGCGGGTGTGCGTAGCCGCCGCCGGGCGGGCCCTGCGCACCCAGATGGGCTCCTTCACCCTGGAGCTGTCTGAGGAGCAGTCCATCGACGAGGAGGAGATCAGCCGTCTGGAGGCCGGGGCAGTGTCCGCCGCCGAGGAGGCCCTCCAGGGGGACGGCGAGGCCCGGCGGCAGATGTTCCTGGTGGGCTACACCGTGGCCCAGTACCGGCTGGACAATTACCCCCTGAACAATCTGCAATACCACACCGGGCGCAAGGTGGAGGCCGACGTGGTGGCCACCTTCCTGCCCGGGGAGGTGGTGGAGAGCCTGTACGCCGCCATGCGGGCCGCGGGCCTCCAGGTGGCAAGCATGACGCTGGAGCCCATCGCGGCCATGAACGCCGCCATACCGGCGGAGCTGCGGCTGCTGAATCTGGCGTTGGTGGACATCGGCGCGGGCACCACCGACATCGCCCTGTGCCGGGACGGCAGCGTGGTGGGCTACACCATGGCTACCGTGGCGGGGGACGAGGTCACCGAGGCCATTATGAAGGCGTTCCTGGTGGACTTCAAGACCGCCGAGGAGATCAAGCGGGCCCTGGGCGAGTCGGAGGAGCTGATCCGCTGCCGGAACATCCTGGGCCAGGAGGAGCGGGTGGCCGTTCCAGAGGTGGTCCAGGTGATCCAGGAGCCGGCGGAGAAGCTGGCGGAGGCCATCGCCAAGCAGATTCTGAGCGTGAACAACACCGCCCCCTCCGCCGTGTTCCTGGCGGGGGGCGGAAGCAAGCTGTCCGGCCTGCGGGAGCGGGTGGCGGAGAAGCTGGAGATGGACGAGAAGCGGGTGGCCATCGCGGGGAACAACTTCGCCCTCAGCGCGTTCTCCGACAGCCTGGAGCTGGAGCGGCCCGAGTACGCCACCCCCCTGGGCATCGCCGTCTCCGCGGGGCTGGGCCTGCTGAACGACAGCTATGTGGTGCTGCTGAACGGGCAGAGCGCGAAGCTGTTCCGCAACGGGGTGCTGACCCTCCGGGATATCCTGCTGATGAACGGCTACAGCTACGCCGACATGGTGGGCAAGACGGGCAAGAGCCTTACCCTCACTGTGGACGGCAAGCGGGTGGTCCTCCGGGGCGAGCCCGCCGGACCCGCCGTGCTCCAGGTGAACGACGAGGAGGCGACCCTGTCCGCGGTGATCCACGCCGGGGACAGAATCCACTTCATCCCCGCCAAGGCGGGGGAGGACGCCCACCGCACCCTGGGGGAGCTGCTGGGCCCCGGCTTCTACGGCAAGGCCCTGGTGAACAACGCCCAGGTGCCGCTGGACACGCCGCTGGACCAGGGGGACGTGATCCTCACCCTGCGGCAGACGGCCCCCGCCGCCCCGCCCCCGGCCCCTCCGGCGCAGCGGGACCCGGTTCCCTCCCCCGTGCCCCAGCCCGCTGTCCGGCCCGCGGCCCCCGCCGCGCCCCAGCCGGGGAAGCGGGAGCTGCGCCTGTTCCTCAACGGGGAGCCGCTGGCCCTGCCCATCCGGGACAACGACGCGCCCTATTACCTGATGGATTTGCTGGAATACTCCGGCATCGACTTTGAGCATCTGGACCGCCCGGTCCGCCTGGAGGTAAACGGCCAGGAGCGGGGCTTCCAGTACCAGATCAAGGAACAGGATTCGGTCAGCATCCAGCTGGCCTGATTGAGACAAGGCAAGAGGTGGTGTTCCCATGCCCTTTGGAAAACCCAAGGAGCCTAAGGCTCCCAAAGAGAAGAAACCGAAAAAGCCCAAGCCTCCCAAGAAGGAGAAGCCCCCCAAGAAGCCCAGGCCCCCCAAAAAGGTGAAGCCCACCAAGAAGCCCAAGAAGGGCGCGCCCCCCCAGGGAGAGGGCGAGGAGGGCCAGGAGGGGGAACAGCCCCAGAAGAAAAAGCTGCCCCTGCTGCTGTTTATTATCGTGCCCGTGGTGGTGGCGGCGTTGGCCGCAGCGTTGGTGTTCTTTGTGATCCTGCCCCGGTTCGGCGGGCCGAAGGACCCCGAGCCGGTGGCCACCGAGGAGCCCCAGCCCCCCGAGCTGCCGGAGGAGCTGAAGGTGGGGGAGGTGTCCGTCCCCGGCATGGCATTGGAGGCGGACGAGAGCGGCGCGCTGGCGGAGCTGGCGAAAACCGTTACCTACACCTACACCAACCTGGTGGACGCGGGTAAGGCGGCCCAGACCTACACCAACCAGCTGCGCACGGCGGACCCCGCCTTCTCTCTGGTGGACGAGGAGTTCGTGCGGGTGCTGGACGACCCGGACTTTTCCACGCCGGAGGGCATGGTGCTGCTGGCCCGGACCCTGCCCAAGCCGGAGCCGGAGGCGGAGGAGACCTCCGCCCCCACCGAGGAGCCGAAGGAGGGGGAGAGCGAGCCGCCGGAGGATTCGGCGGAGCCGACCGCTACCCCGGAGCCGACGGAACCGCCGGAGCCGGTGGACGAGGGGCCGGACCTGCTGATCACGGTGCGGATCACCTGGTCGGAGGGTCAGTGCGTGGTCACCGCCGACGAGGAGGAGGGGGTCATCACCTCCCCGCCGCCGGATCCGCCCGCCTATTCCATCGGAATCCGGGAGGCGGAGAGCCAGATCAGGTCCATGACCCCGGCGGAGCTGGGGCTGTCCGGCGCGTCCATTGAGGACTACGAGATCTTCTCCGAGGATATCGTGGAGACGGTGGACGACATGGCCTACATCAAGCTGAACCTGTACGACGCCAAGCCGCCCTATGCCTTTGCGGGCAGCTACCTGATGGCGGTGGACGGCAAACGCCTTTACAGGCTGGACGCCACCACCGGGGAGCTGGTAGAGCTGGACTTTACCTTGAACATCGGCGGCTCGGAGGAGGAGGCGGAGCCATCCGCCCCGCCGGAGAGCAGCGCGCCGGAGACGGCGGCACCGGAGAGCGGAAGCCCTGAATAAAGCAAGCGGAACCCCCGCCGGGAGAGCATCCCGGCGGGGGTTTTCACATGGGCACCAGCTTCATGCGCTCCGGCGTCCCCTCCAGCCGCAGGGGACGGCCCCCCAGGGGGGCGCGGCTCAGGAACAGGGGGGTGAGGGCCCCCTCCAGCAGGGGCACGCTGGAGCGGAGGGAGAGGGCGTCCCTGGGGGTGAGGGCCTGGGCCAGGGCGGGGTCCACCTGGGCGATGTCCAGGCCGTACTCCCGGCCCAGGGCGGCGATCTGGCGGGCGGTGACCGCCTCCCGGGCGGACTGGGACAGGGGCCGGAACCCGATGAGGCCGCTGAACCGCCCCGCGATCTCCCGCAGCACGCCGGAGCGGGTCAGGGCCAGCCGGGCCGCCTCGTCCGCCTGGAAGATCCGCCGGGGCAGGTCGGCGGCGGCCCCGCCGCCGGGGGCGGGGACCGGAGGGGGCGGCGCGGGGGCGAAGCCCAGTCCGGGCCGGACCCGGCCGGACAGGTCGGTGTTGGTGGTGAACAGCAGGACGCAGCGGCGGAAATCCAGCTCCCGTCCGCCGTCCTCCCCGGCCCGGCGGGCGGTACAGCGGCCCTCGTCCAGGATGGACATGAACACCTTCAGCACCTCCGGGTGGGCCTTGTCCAGCTCGTCGAACATGAACACGGTGCGGGGCCAATCCCGGACGGCCTCCAGTACCGGGGCGTCGTCGTAGCCCACGTACCCCGGCGGGGCCCCGGTGAGCCGGAACACGGAGTGGGCCTGGGTGAAGGTGTTCAGCTCCGTCCACACCGGGCGGTAGCGTTCCTCCCCGAGGCAGCGGTTCAGGGCGGGGGCCACCGCCTTGCCCAGCTCCGACTTGCCCACCCCGGTGGGGCCGTAGAAGATCAGGGACAGGGGCCGCAGCGGCTCCCGCTTGGACACGTGGCTCCACAGCTTGAAGGCCACGGCCTCCACCGCCTCCTCCTGGCCCAGTACCCGGCCCTCCAGCTCCCGGCGCAGGCGGGGAAGCAGGCCCGGCTCCTCCGGGCGGAGGGCGGCGGCGTTGCTGTCCAAGGCCCGGAGACTGCCCGCCAGCGCGCCGAAGCCGGGATAGCGGTGGACGGCCCCCCGGCCGAAGAACTCCCGGAGGCGGGGCTCCGGCCCGCCGTAGGCCACCCCGGGGCGGAAGTAGAGCAGGTAGTCCTCCCCGTTCCGCCAGAAGCCCAGCTGGGCGCGGTCCGGGCGGCAGCCCGCGGGCAGGAGGCAGGCGGCAAACTCATAGCTGCGGCCCAGGCGGGCGCAGGCGTCTACCCGCTGCTTGAGCTGGGCGTATCCCGAGGGGCCGCAGGCGCAGAATTGGGCAAATTCCAGGGGGATGGCCTCCTTTGCGAAAACTTCCCCAAGAGTATAGCCAAACCGGGAGGCGTCCAGTCCCCAGAGACGGCAAAAAGCCGATCCTTCCGGATCGGCTCGCTTTGCCTGTTACGCGTAGGTGTCGATGTACTGGCCTTTGGCGGGAGTGGGAACAGCTTCCAGCATTTTCACCAGCTCCTGGCCGGCCAGCTCCTGGGTGTCCATCATCTTCTTGGTGACGGCCAGGGAGTAATTGGTGGCGAAGGACGCCGCGCTCATACTCATGGACATACTGGCGATGGATTCCATCATAGGTCAGTCCTCCTTTCCCCCCGGCTCCTCCGGAGGTGGGGTTTGGGTCTTATGGTCCAGCACGCCGCCCAACAGGTCCAGCAGCTCGGCGGGGGCGGACTCCTCCATGGCGGAGTCCCGGTTGGCGGCGGTGGCGGTGACAAGCTCGGTGCGCAGGATGGGAACGTCCTCCGGCGCGGAGATGGCAAGCCGCACCCGCGTGCCGTCCACGGAAACCACCCGGATGGTGATGTCCTCCCCGATGACCAGGGACTCGCCGGCCTTGCGTTGCAGGATCAACATGGCGCGCCCTCCTCTGTGCCGAACTGGGCCAGGGGGTGGCGCATTTCATAGTCGTCGGCCTCCAGAATCACCTGCCGGGCCACCCGGGTGTCCGGGTTGATGGCCACGGGGCATTTCAGGTTCACCGTACTGCCGGACACGGGCTTTTTCACCACGCACAGCACGTAGAAGCCGAGCTCCTGGCTGTCCGCCACCCCCAGCTCCTTCAGCTCGTTGGGCTGGAGGACGGGGGTGTACCCGGGCAGCAGGGAAAAGGGGTCCATGGCCACGAAGGCCAGGGCCGGGGTGTTCACGCTCTGGAAGCACAGCAGGGAGCCCGCGCTTCCCTCAAAGGGAAGCAGCAGGAACTGGTGCTCCTCCTCAAAGCCGAACAGGCCGGCGGGGAAGGTGAGGATATCCTCCTCCAGGTAGTCGATCTCACCGAAGTATTTGGCTTGGAGCTTCAATCGGATTGCCTCCTGTCAAGATACCGGAGAGGACCTATGCCTGCACGTCCACCGGCTCGTAGTTGGGATCGGAGGAGGGGGGCACGTACAGCGGCCCGCCCACGTATTTGATGATCACGTCAGGCTTCTGGGTGACGGACAGCTCGATGTCCCCAGGGGTGAACTCGAACTTGGGCTCGTTCATGCGCCAGTCGAAGTTGAGCTTATCCATCTCGTAGCGGATGTGCATCTCGCCCGGGTCCCAGGTGATCTCCGGGGGGACGGAGGGCAGGAACTTGATGCCCGAGTTGGGCTTGTAATTTTTCATGGTGGACTCCGCCGCGAACTGGCCGATCATGTCCTGGCCGATCTTGGCGTCCAGCAGCATCTGGCCCTGCTGGGCGTAGGAGGCGGTGGCGGTATAGGATGCCTGCTGGCCCTGCTGGGCGTACTGCTCGATGGAGCGCACGGCGGTGGGCACCACGGAGTTGCGGGCCTCGAAGGTGTCGATGTTCAGCTTGATGGGACGGCTCTTGATGCTCAGGCCGCCCTCCCCTCGTGAGATCTCCAGGTCAGCGGTGCCGCGGGTGTATTCCAGCTTGGCGTGGGAGACCTTCATCTCGATCTCAATAGGGACGGTTTTGATCTCAATCAACGGATACATGGTCTCATTCTCTGCTCCTTTCTCAGTGGGGAATCAAGTTGCGGTGGTTTAACGGAGATAGTCCATCAGGCTCTCCGAAAGCACGTTATTGCCCACCTTCAGGGCCGCGTTGTAGCAGTACTGGGCCCAGATGAAGGAGGTGATGGAGTCCACCATGTCCACGTCCTCAAGGGCGGCGTACTGCTCCTGGAGGTTGTAGAAATTGTCCTCCAGCAGCTTTTCGTTGTTCTCCAGCTTGGTGGTGCTGGCGGCCATGTTGGTGAACTCGGTTTTGAAGTTGGAGGAGGCGGTTTCCAGCTTGCCCACCAGACGCTTGAACTCGTCGTACACGCTGCCCCAGTCTCCGCCCTCGGACGCGCTGTCGGAGATCTCCGTCAGCTTCTGGACGATGGAGTAGATGTTCTTGGGGTCGCCGTCCTCGTCCAGGCCGCAGCCGAAGAAGTTGATGCCGTTCAGCGCGGCGTTGAAGCCGCTGGACGGGATCAGGTTCCCGTTTTTGTCCTCCTGGAAGCCAAGGCCGATGTCCACGTAGTACTTCTCGTTTTTCAGGTACTCCAGCTTCTCGGCCTCCAGCTTCTGGGCGTCGTACTCCTTGGTGGTCATGATTTCGGCCTCGTCCATGTTGAGGTAGTATTTATCACCAGTATAATTGGCGGGATCAGCGATCACCTGGCCCTTTTCGTCAAAGAACTGAGGAGTGCCAGTTCCGTTGGGAGGGGGAGGGCTGTTCCAAAGAATGTTAGGCCGATCGGCCGGGTCGAGGGCATCATAGTCGTCTCCTTTAATCAGAGCCGAGGTGTCCATCTTCACATAGGAGCCGCCATTTGTGCTGGTGATGGGAGGTGTGGCCCCTGCGTTAATCTCCAGCGGCGTCACACTGCCGTCGGCCTCCTTGGTGCCCATCACGTTGGGAATGGCCGCGTCCACGGAGACCCCCCGGTAGTACAGCTTATGATCCTTGATCTCAAAGGGCACGTTGTGGCCGTCCGCCCCGGCAAAGATGAAGTTGTCGCCGTACTTCTGGTTCATGTTCTGCACCAGAATCTCCGACATCCGGTCCAACACCTTGGACAGCTGCTCCCGGGCGTCGCCCTTGGGGTCGTCCAGCCACTCCAGGGTGGCCTCCTTGAGGGTGGTCATGTCGGAGCCTTTGGTGTCGATGATCTCGTCCATGGACTGAAGGCAGCTATAGGCGGTCTGGTACTTTTTCAGCGTGTCGGAGCAGATGGAATGCTGGCTGTCCACCGTCATGCGGGACTTACGCAGCCGGAAGGCCTTGGCGGCGGCGGCGGGATCCTCGGCGTAGGAGTTGAAGTTGCGCTGGGACAGCATGGTGTCCCGGGATTTGTTCATGCTGATGAAGGAGTTCATCAGGTTGGCGCGGTAGCTTTTCAGCACGCCGCCGGTTGTGGCGCGAATCATATTGCCTTACCTCCTTGCTTAGCGTCCGGCCATGCCGGTGTTGTTGATCAGCCGGTCCAGGGCCTCGTCGATGGCGGTCATCAGGCGCATGGCGGCGTTCATGGCTTTCTGGTACTGCATCATGTTCATGGCCTCGTCGTTGAGGTCCACGCCGGAGACGCCCTCCCGGCTGCTGTCCAGGGCGACCAGGGTGGTGTAATCGTTGTTCAGGGCGATGCTGGTGGCCTTGGCGTCCTTGGCCTGTACGCCCATCATGTTGCTGAACATATCGTTGAAGGAGCCGGTGAACAGGTTTTTACCGATGGCGTCCGGATCCATGTCCTTGGGGTCGTAGACCAGGCCCTTGTCGATGAGGGTGATCATGTGGTTGATGTTGATGTCCTGGGTGGTGTGATTCAGGCCGCCCTCGCCCTCCTCGCCGTCCGCCGGCTTGTCGTCGGGGAACAGCACCTCGAATTTGGGGACCACCATCCACTCGCCGGAACTCCAGCCCTTGGATATGTCGATGTTGGAGGCGGTGATGCCGTCGGTGTCGTTTCCGGCGTTGCTGTTGGTGAACAGGGGGCCGCCCATTTTGACGGCACCCTTTGCGTCCAGCCAACGTTCCAGGTCGGGGATGGGATTCCCATCGTCATCCAGAATATTGTTGCCGTTTTCGTCCTTCAGCACACAACCATCGTCGATCAGGGCCTGCTTTTGCTCGGCGGTCAGGCCGTCATACTTGGAAACGGGCTTACCAGCCAGTTCAAACTCCTTGCCGTCCTTGTCCACGTAATTCCCCTTGTGGTTCAGCATATAGCCCTGGTTCAGCTCGTTGAAGTGCTGGGCGAGCTGGCGGGCCAGCAGGTCGAAGGACTTCTGGTAGTAGGGGATGCCCCGCTTGGTGAGGGCGTTCTCGTCGATGGCCTGGTCGGCGGCGGAGGAGAACTCGCCCTCCTCGGTGAGCATTTCCCGCTGGGCCTGGAGGGAGCCGTAGAGGTCGTTGTCGTCCAGAACCACCTCCCGGGTGTGCTCCTTCTCCATGGTGACCTGGAACCACTTGCCCTCCACCTCGACATAGGCGGTGGTGACTTCGGTGCCAGTGACGGGGTCGATTTCGGTGCCCTCGGGAGGCTGGGGGTTGGCGGGAGGCTGGCTGTCCACGCCGGGGGTATCATTGACCTGCGCCCCCAGGGTGACCTTGCCAGGGTTGTTGAGCGTCAGATCGGGTGCGTCTGCGGGACCCTTGCCGCCAATAGCTCCTGGCTTCTTGGCGGTAAAGACGATTTTTGGGCCATTGGAAGAAATAACGTAGTCCGAATTTGACAAGTTTTTGGCAATAAAGGCGGCCAGCTTATCTGCATCATTGGCAACATCCTGGGTAAACTCGCCCTGGCCCACGGTAAAGGTTTTGCCCGCGATTTCCAGCAGCTCGCCATCGTTCCAGTTTCCGGTAGTAACGGCATAGGAATAGACCGCGTTTACGCCCGCGGTGCCGCCCTGCACCTCCGTCCAGGTGGACTTGGTGTTGATCCACTCCTCGCCCCTCACGTCCAGCAGCTTGCCCAGTTGGATGGTGTAGTTGTCGTTTTCCCGCATGAGGACGCCCTCATCGGCGGGGTCATTGGTGCCCACAACGGAGATCGTGGTCGGATTGCCGTTCGCGTCAGTCCAGTCAATATCAACGATGTCGTTGGGGTCAATATTACCCGGGTTGGCGCGATCGACCTCTTTCAGGAACAGGAAGCCCTTTAGCTTATCGAGGTCGGCATTCGCACCATTGATATCTCCCAGAATATGGGGGTTGAGGTAGGGCTTGTTCTCCGGGATGGAGAGCTGGGTGGCGTACAGGCCGTCCACCAGCACGGAGCTGTCCGTCTCCACCTTGGGATCCGGGTTGTCGTTGGCCAGGGAGATGGTCAGCTTCTCCACCTGGATGCCCGCGCCCACGTCCTCCATGGTGTACTCCACCTTGATGTGCATATACTCGGACAGGGCGTCGATCTGGCGGTTGCGCTCGTCCCGCAGCTCCAGGGCCTTGTCGCCGTGAAGCTCCGCGTCCCGGATGGACTTGTTTAGATCCCGGATGTTTTTCAGGATCTCGTTGGCCCCCTCCACGTTCTTGACCAGATCCTTCTCGGTGTCCTTGCGCACCTGCTCCAGACGCCCGGCGTAGTTCTGGAACAGCGCGGTGAGGGTTTCCGCCGCGCTCCGGATCAGGGTGTTGTTATCTGAGGTGGGGCTTGCGCCGTAGGCACGCAGCTGATCCGCCAGCTCCTGGAGCTGGGCGTACAGCAGGCCGTCGCCCTTGGTGGCGTCGTCCCCATCCTTGCCGCCCTTGCCCACCTCGTCCAGGATGGCGGCGATCTCCTGAAGGCCGGACAGCTTGGTGTCATAGTAGGCGGTGCTGGAGGAGGTGTTGCGGTAGCGGATGTCCAGGTAGGGGTCCCGGATCTGGTTGATGCTTCTGACCAGCGCGCCGCTGCCGATGTGCCGGTCCATGAAGGAGGCGTAGCGGTCGTTGCCGCCGGTCTTGAAGCTGACCTGATCCACCCGCTGGCGGGTGTAGCCCGCGGTGTTGATGTTGGAAATGTTGTTTCCGGTGACCCGCAGGCCGTGCTGGGCGGCGTAGATGCCCAGGCGCGCGGTGGTAAAGGAATCGAAGGTGCCAAGCGTAGCCATAGCGATTACTCCTTATCTATGCTGGTCTCCGCGGACTCAGGCGCGGAAGTCGGTTTTCATCTTTTTGGGAGGCTCCACGCCGGGGGGCTCATATCCGGCGGCGGCCACCGCGGGGTCCACCCCGGCGGCGGTGATGACCTTTTCCAGCTGGTGGAGGTTCAGCTCCAGCAGGGTGCGGGCCATGTCGGCGCAGCTGCGGTAGGCGGTGTAGCTCTCCCGCAGGGTCTCGGAGACGCTTCTGGCCCGGGGGGCCAGCTCCGGCGGGCAGTGATCCTCCAGGCCGGACAGGGGGACGTGATCCAGCCCCAGCTGGCCCACCAGCTTGAGCCGCCGCAGCTCCAGCCCCCGCAGGTTCAAGGTCATGGCCTGCTCCTGTTTGAGCACCTCGTCCAGGGCGATGAGGTCGTCCGCCTGGATGGCGGCGGCCTTGTCCCGGGCCAGCTGGGACAGGCGATCCAGGCTGCCGGACAGCTCCGCCAGCAGATCCAGGTAGGACTGGTGAAGCTGGCTCATTACACGCCCTCCCCCAGCCGCAGGATCCGGGCGGCGATGGCCATGGGATCGGGTGTGTAGGCGTGGTCGACCACCTGCTGGCGCAGGGCGGCCACGTCCCCGGTGGTGGTGGCGGTGCGCACCTCCTGGGAGAGCTTGCTGACCAGCCCCATGAACCGGTTGTCCTGGCCGGAGGCGGAGAGGGTCACGCTGTCAAATTTGCTGCCGCCCTGGGCGGACTGGGCACGGCTGTCACGCCCGGCGAGGGTCCGGTAGACCTTACGCGGGGCGATGGGAGAAATTGCGCTATAACCGGACGAGGTCAGCACGGTACTCACATCCTTTTCAAAATCCGAATCGGTTCAAATCTGTCTCACTACTTATATCGGCAAAATCGGCAGTGACATAAGAAAAAGCAGGAAATTTCTTTTGCGGCGGCGGATTCCCGGGGCGGAAACGGGGAGAAACAGCCCGAAAAAGGGCAGAAAAGGAAATCCGGGGCCTCTTTTCGGAGACCCCGGACAGGAAGAACATGGAAAATATTTCAGCCCAGTGTTTTCAGGTGCCGCAGCAGCACGTTGGACACGTTGTCGCAGGACGCCTGGATCATGACGGCCCCGATGTTCTGGGCCACGCCGGGCATACCGTACACCACGGAGGACTCCTTGTCCTGCCCGATGGTATAGGCCCCCTTCTTGCGCATTTCCAGCAGGCCGTGGGCACCGTCCTGGCCCATTCCGGTCATGATGATGCCCACCATCTTGCAGGTGACGGTTTCCGCCATGGAGTAGAACATGGCGTCCACAGAGGGGCGGTGGCCGCTGACCTTCTCGCCGGGGGTGCAGTTGACGGTGTACCGGGTGCCGATGCGCACCACCCGGCACTGGAGGTCGGCGGGGGCGATGAGGGCCAGGCCCCGGCGAAGCTCGTCGCCGCTCTGGGCCTCCCGCACCTCCATGGCGCACAGGCGGTCCAGACGCTCGGCGTACATTTTGGTGAAGCCGGGGGGCATATGCTGGACGATGACCATGGGGGGTATGTCGGCGGGGAGCCGCTTCATCACCGCCAGGGTGGCCTCGGTGCCTCCGGTGGAGGCCCCCAGGCCGATGATCACCCGGTCCAGGCCGGGGCTGTTTCCCAGCCGGGGGATGGCCCCGGCGGGAGTCTCCGCCCGTATCCCGGAGGGCACGCCGGTGGGGCGCACCCGGGCGGCGGCGGCCATAACCACCTTCTGGGCCAGGGCGGCCAGGAAGGTGGTCTCGCTGGTGCCGTGGTCGTCGGGCTTGCGGACGAAGTCCACCGCGCCCACCGCCAGGGCGTCGAACACCTTCAGGTTCAGGGAGGACACCAGGATCACGGGGATGGGGTGGGTGGGCAGGTACTCCTTGAGGAAGTCGATGCCGCTCTGCCCGGGCATTTCCACGTCCATGGTGATCACGTCGGGCTTGTACTGGGGGATTTTATTTTTAGCGTCCAGGGTGTTGATGGCGTAGCCCACCACCTCCAAGCGGGGGTGGGCGGACAGGCCCTTGATGATCAGGCTCCGGGCGACCATGGAGTCGTCCACCACCATGACGCGGATTTTGCGCAGGCTGACAGGATTAGTCATAGGAAAGAGGACCTCCTCTTATAAAGAGTACCGGGCCGATCGGCGTGTGCGGATCGGCCCGGCTGATCAGCATTAGAACTTGTATTTACAGCCGAAGATGCTGGGTGGGCGAGGGATTTTTTTCGCCAGACAAGGCGCGTTTTCGCAGGAATACTTTGTGTATTGCAAGAAAACGCAACGCGGTATGGCGGAAAAAGACCCGCCCACACAGCGTTTGAGGTTGTGAATACAGGTTCTTATTTCTGGAAAGTGGACGGGGCCAGACGCCGGTAGGGGGAATTCGCACTGAGGTTCTCCGACTTGCTGATGAGCAGGTAGCCGCCGGGGACGGTGGCATCGTAGAACCGCTGGACCAGGGCGTCCTTGGTGGGCTGGTCGAAATAGATCATCACGTTCCGGCAGAAGA
>ERZ779624.103-NODE-103-length-35196-cov-8.498022_pt1 | contig 35196 bp, 29 predicted proteins | sample MGYA00514190_ERZ779624 | MGnify/ENA primary metagenome ERZ779624 (study PRJEB29562, sample SAMEA4376706) | mouse gut metagenome | isolation source: Cecum | study: EMG produced TPA metagenomics assembly of the A DSS colitis mouse model was used to assess the... | reverse complement strand
GGAGCTCTGGGGGGAAGCCTGGTGTCCCGGGGCAGGATTGTGGGAGGCCGGATGGGCAGAGATGGAAGGATCCTGGATGAGGGACTTCCCGTGTCTCACAGCGGATACATGCATCGGGCGGTTCTCCAGCAGGAGGCGGAGGCTTTGGACCTCAGGAACCTGGAGCTGAGGAAGGAACTGTGGCCTCTGTTTCAGCGAGTGCTGGGTACAGACTACAGAGTGCTTCCGGGAACCGGGATTTTTGATGTGTCGGCGCTGCCGGAGGGAACGGACCCTGTCAGAGCCGGCGTGATGTTGAGCGATGCGATTCGGCGGGAGGGCTATCAGCTTTTGTATCTTCCGGAGCGTGTGCGGAAAATCCCTTTTGCAGGAAGGAAGCGGGTGTGAAAAAGATAACGATTGTAATACCAAATTATAACGGTATGCGGTTTCTGAAGGACTGCCTGGATGCGGCGCTGAATCAGGAAAAGGGAACGCCGGAATATGAGATCCTGGTGGTTGACAACGGCTCCACGGATGGAAGTGTATCTTTTCTTCGGGAGGGATATCCGCAGGTGAGGGTGGAGGAGCTGTCGGAAAATACCGGCTTTTGCCATGCGGTAAATGTGGGGATCCGTCTGGCGGAGACGCCCTATGTGATTCTGCTGAACAATGACACAAAGGTGCGGGGAGGATTTGTAAAAGCGCTGTATGAGGCCATTGACAGGGAGAAGAATGCTTTTTCTGTCAGCGCCAGGATGCTGATGTGGGACAGGCCGGAACGGATGGACGACGGCGGGGACAGGTATTGTGCACTGGGCTGGGCTTACGCCAGGGGCAGGGGAAGGCAGGCGCGGGACTATTCCAGACGGTGTCAGGTGTTTTCCGCCTGCGGCGGTGCGGCTGTGTACCGGAAAAGCATCTTTGAGGAGATCGGGTACTTTGACGAGGAACATTTTGCTTATCTGGAGGATCTGGATATAGGCTATCGCGCCCGGATCTACGGGTATCGCAATTATTATGAACCAGCTGCTGAGGTAATCCATTACGGAAGTGCCTCCAGCGGCTCCAGGTACAACGAGTGGAAGACTGCGCTGGCCTCCGCGAATAATATTTATGTGGTGGGAAAGAATATGCCATTGATGCAATGGATCTGGAACCTGCCTTTTCTGATCCCGGGTTTTTTTCTGAAATATCTTTTTTTCTGCAGAAAAGGTATGGGAAAAATTTACCTGAGAGGTCTGAGAAATGGTCTGAAGAGACTGGCTTCCCCTGCGGGAAGGGCGCATAAGGTGCCGTTTCGTCCGCGACATCTGGGGAACTATCTTGCCATTCAGGGTCAGCTGTATTTGAACCTGATCCGCTTTCTTAAGAAATATTAAGAATTAGCTTCATAATTTCATAAGTTGTTCCCCTTATAATAGACAAAGTAGACGTACAGCGTATCAGTCAGGATATGGGCGGCATTTTGTTGAGTGCCATGGATTGCGGAGCAGCTTATGATCAAGGACAATCAGAAAGTATTCAACAGATTAATGATCATTATTGATGCTGTCATTGCGGCGGCATCGTTTATGCTGGCCTATTTTTTCAAATTCTATATTCTGAACAGAGGCCCCGGACCCGGTGTTCTGCCGGCTTCGGCATATTTCCGACTTCTGGTTTTTATTCTGCCCGTCTATATGCTGGTATATTATTTCAGCGGAGTGTATGCTCCCAAGCGCACGGTGCGCCGCCGTTTTGAGGTGTTCGGCATCGTTCGTGCGAATACCATAGGTATCGTGGTGCTCATCATTCTGCTGTATATGATAATCAGGGAATTCAATGTTTCCCGTTCGGTGCTGGCTTTTTTTTATTTCTTTAATGTTTTTATTACCACCTGTTTCAGGCTGTCTCTCAGAAAGGGTCTGAGAACGATCCGGAGCAAGGGCTACAACCTGAAGCACATTCTTCTGGTGGGCTATTCCAGAGCCGCGGAGGAATATATTGACCGGCTGACGGACAATCCCCAGTGGGGGTATGTGGCGGTTGGCATACTGGATAACGACATCCCTGCCGGAACCCTGTATAAGGGGGTGAAGGTGCTGGGAAGCCTTGGGAATCTGGAAATCATTCTGCCGGAGAACAAGCTGGACGAGATAGCGATTACCCTTTCGCTGAAGGACTACGATTATCTGGAGGATATTGTGGGGGTCTGCGAGAAATCGGGAGTGCATACAAAGTTTATTCCCGACTACAACGGACTCATACCCGGCAAGCCCTATACGGAGGATCTGATGGGACTTCCGGTGATCAATATCCGTTATGTGCCGCTGACGAATACGGGGAATATTCTGATCAAGCGGGTGGTGGATATCCTGGGCTCTGTGGTTGGAATCCTACTTACCTCCCCGATCATGCTGCTTGCGGCACTGTTGGTAAAGCTGACCAGTCCCGGCCCGGTGATTTTCAGGCAGGAACGTGTGGGACTGCACAACAGGCCCTTCTACATGTACAAATTCCGGAGTATGGCACAGCAGTCGGCCAAAGAGGAAAAAAAGGCCTGGACGGTGAAAAATGACCCTCGTGTCACCGGTGTGGGAAAGTTCCTGAGGTGCACCAGCCTGGATGAACTGCCGCAGCTGTTCAACATTCTCAAGGGGGACATGAGTCTTGTGGGACCGAGGCCGGAGAGACCGTTGTTTGTGGAAAAATTCCGGGAAGAAATCCCAAGATACATGGTAAAGCATCAGGTTCGTCCCGGACTTACCGGCTGGGCACAGGTAAATGGACTGCGGGGAGATACCTCCATCCGCAAGCGCATTGAATACGACATCTACTACATTGAAAACTGGACGCTGGGCTTTGACATCAAAATTATTTTTATGACCTTTTTTACGGGGTTTATCAATAAGAATGCTTACTAATTAAGGAGAAGGAATTATGGCGACAAATCAGAAGAAGACAAACGGTTCGGGAAATTCCACACAGAGGAAGGAACCGGGGCAGAGACGAAAGAACAGCAAGTACAAAATGATCGTATTTGGCGTGGAGATAGTGGTCATTCTGGCCATGGTTGCAGTGCTGTATTTTGTGATGAATACCTCCAGCGAGGGGCCAAAGGTGACGGTGCTTGACCCGGGGCAGCTGGCAATTCCTTCTGAGATTCAGCAGGCGAAAGAGGAAGATCCCGAAAACAAGATGAGAGGTTATATGAACATCGCGCTTTTCGGTGTGGATGCCAAGACAGACAGTCAGCTTCTGAGAGGAAGCCGAAGCGATGCGACCATGATTGCCAGTATTAATATGGATACCGGAGATATCAAGCTTGTCAGCGTATACCGGGACACTTACCTGAACATTGGCACGGATGAGTACAGGAAGTGTAATGCGGCTTATTCCTTCGGCGGTGCGGAGCAGGCCATCCGGATGCTGAACATGAATCTGGATATGGATATTGAGAAATTTGTGACGGTAGGCTACAGGGGCCTGAGCGAGGTGATCGACGGCCTGGGCGGCATCTATATTGATGTGGATTCCGCGGAGCTGAAGCATATCAATAACTATCAGATCGACATTGCCGAGGTTTTGAAGTGTGACTATACGCCGGTGAAGGACACGGGCTATCAGCTGCTGGACGGTCTGCAGGCTACGGCATACTGCCGTATCCGTTATACGGCAGGCGATGATTTCAAGCGTACCGCAAGACAGCGTGAGGTAATCAAGGCGATTGAAGAGCAGGCAAAAAAGACAGACCTTGCCACTCTGACAAAGGTATTTAACGATTGTATTGATGATATCTACACCAACCTGGATACCAACGATATTCTGAAGCTGTTGGAGAATATAGCAAATTACCGTATTGTGGATGAGAGCGGTTTCCCTCAGGAAAACATGCGTACCGTTGCAAACATCGGAGCAGTGGGCAGCAGTATCATACCGCAGGATCTGGAGTCCAACGTGGTGTGGCTGCATCAGTTCCTGTTTGACGATCAGGACTATAAGGTTACGGAAAGCGTCCGCGAGTATGGCGGAATCATTGAAACCAAGACAGCGGATTACGTCAACAAAAAGAAATAAGTGCTCAGGGGAGCTTTCAGGCTCCCCTTTTTGCGCGGGCATTTGACGAACGCCGCGACAGCGAGACGACAGTCGAGCATGCGCGAATAAGCAGAGTCAGAATCGAAGGGCGGCCGAGGCCGTGCCTGCACGAGCATCGGCAGAACTGAGATTATGACGAGCAACGCGAACGAGAAAAGCAGAGCTTTTCGAGTCTGCTTCAGAGTCAGAATCGAAGGGCGGCCGAGGCCGTGCCTGCACGAGCATTGGCAGAACTGAGATTATGACGAGCAACAGCGAACAGTCTGCTTCAGAGTCAGAATCGAAGAAGGGAAAGGATGGACATTGAAAATCGACGTAATCATACCTGTATATAAGCCGGGCAGGGAGCTGACCGAACTGTTGGACAGGCTGGAGACGCAGACGGTGCCGGTGGAGAAGATTATTCTGATGTATACCACGGAGGAGAGCGCCGAGGAAGAGATCCTGCTTCAGGCAAAAGAGCGGGAAAAGGTGGAGGTGCACCGCCTGACCAGGCAGGAATTTGACCATGGGGGTACGAGGCACAGTGCGGTGCAGTTTTCCCAGGGCGATATTTTTGTGATGCTGACCCAGGATGCCATGCCGGCGGACGAATATCTGATTGAGCGTCTGACGGAAAATCTGAAGGGAAAGGTAGCGGTATCCTACGGCAGACAGCTGCCTGGAGAGGACAGCAATGAGTATGAAAAGCTTTCCCGTTCGTTTAACTATCCGGAGACATCCTGCGTCAAGTCCGCGGCAGATCTGGAGAGAATGGGAGTGAAAACCTTCTTCTGTTCCGATGTGTGTGCGGCCTACCGGCGGGATGTCTATGAGGAATCCGGCGGCTTTATACGTCATACCATATTTAATGAAGATATGATCTATGCCGCCGGGGTGATCCGGGCGGGATATGCGGTTGCCTATGAGGCTTTAGCCAGGGTGATCCACGCCCACAATTATTCCAATGTACAGCAGCTGAGGAGAAATTTTGACCTGGGAGTTTCCCAGGCGGAGCATCCGGAGGTGTTCCGCGATGTGCCCTCCGAGTCGGAGGGGAAAAAACTGGTCAGAGAGGCGTGGAGATACCTGAAGGCCAGAAGACTTGTCTTTTTGTACCCGGGGTTCTGTCTGCAGTGTGGCTTTAAGTACGCGGGATATCTTTTGGGTAAAAATTACAGGAAACTGCCGAAAAGATGGGTACTTGCCATTACGACCAACCGATATTACTGGATGTGAGAAGACTGGAAAGCGAGGACGATTATGTGCGGAATTGTAGGTTATATAGGAAAGGAACAGGCGGCCCCCATCGTGCTGGACGGGCTGGCCAGGCTGGAATACAGAGGGTATGATTCGGCGGGGCTTGCCGTATATGACGGGGAAAAGATTGTGACGAGGAAGGCAATCGGTCGTCTGAAGGTTTTGGAGAATCTTACCCGGGGCGGAGAGACGTTGCCCGGCAGGGCCGGGATCGGCCATACCAGATGGGCCACTCACGGAGCGCCCAGCGACAGAAACGCGCATCCGCATACCAACCAGGCAGGAACCATCGCTGTCGTACACAACGGGATTATTGAGAACTATATTGCGCTGAAAAAGAAAATGACGGACAGGGGATATGAGTTTGTCTCCGAGACGGATACGGAGGTGCTGGCACACCTGCTGGATTACTATTATAAGGGAAATCCCCTGGAGGCAGTGACAAAGGTGCTGCACAGGGTGGAGGGCTCCTATGCGCTGGGTATTCTGTTTGCGGATCATCCGGATGAAATTTACGCGGCCAGGAAGGACAGCCCGCTGATTGTGGGACAGAACAAGGGAGGCTGCTTTATCGCATCGGATGTTCCCGCCATTCTTAAGTTTACCAGAACCGTGTTTTATCCGGACAATCAGGAAGTGGCCGTGCTCCGCGGGGACGGGCTGCGCTTTTACTCCGTGGACGAGGAGGAGCTGACCAAGGAAGCCGTCACAATAGACTGGGATGCGGATGCGGCGGAAAAGGCAGGGTATGAGCATTTCATGCTGAAGGAAATGTATGAACAGCCCAGGACCATTGCGGACACCATTTCCCCCAGAATCCGGAATAACGACATTGTGATCGAGGAATTGAACATGAGCGACGAGGAGCTCAGGGCAGTGAGAAAAATCCATATTGTGGCGTGCGGTTCCGCTTATCATGCCGGTGTCACGGGAAAATATGTGCTGGAAGGGATGGCGCGGATACCTGTGGAGGTGGATGTTGCCAGCGAGTTCCGTTATCGGGATCCCATAATGGAAGAAGGCAGTATGGTGATTGTCATCAGCCAGTCCGGGGAGACGGCGGATACATTGGCGGCGCTTCGGGAATCCAAAGCCAGAGGGTTTCGGGTGCTGGGAATCGTCAATGTAGTGGGAAGCTCCATTGCCAGGGAGGCGGACGCCTGCCTGTATACCTGGGCCGGCCCGGAAATTGCCGTGGCCACCACGAAAGCATACAGTGCACAGCTGACAGCGCTGTATATGCTTGCCATGAAATTTGCAAAGGTCAGAGGTTGTGTGGAGGAAAGAGAATTTTGCCGTCTGCTGTCGGATCTGCGCTGTCTTCCGGATCAGATTGAGCTGCTTCTGGGGCAGAAACAGAAAATACAGCATTTTGCCAGCCGCTATCTGGGAGCCAGGGATATTTTCTTTATCGGGCGTGGAATTGACTACGCCATCTCGCTGGAGGGTTCGCTGAAGCTGAAGGAGATCTCCTATATTCATTCCGAGGCGTATGCCGCGGGTGAGCTGAAGCACGGCACCATTTCTCTGATCGAGGACGGTACGCTGGTGGTGGCGCTTTCCACCCAGCCGATTCTCTATCAGAAGACCATCAGCAATATGGTTGAGGTGAAGGCCAGAGGAGCATTTGTCATGGCCGTGACAAACGAAGAAAACAGGGCGATTGAAAAGGCATCGGACTATGTGGTCTATATTCCGCCCACCAATCCTTTCTTTACAAACTCCCTGGCCATCATTCCGCTGCAGCTTTTTGCCTATTATATTGCAGTGGGAAGAGGCTGTGATGTAGATAAGCCCAGAAACCTGGCAAAGTCTGTTACTGTGGAGTGAGAAGAACACATGGAAAATATTCTTATTCTTTTCACAACATAAACACAATTTCGTCACAATTGACAGGTACTCTATAGATATCAAACGACAGGCAATTGCCTGGATATCAATCAGGGAAGAGAGGTAATCAATCATGTACGAAAATGAAATTTATTCGGGCGACAGTGCTGTAGAGAGCGGCAGCAGTCCTTATTTTGATTATACCGCCCGTTCTGTGGAGGAATTGTCCCAGGGCGGCAGCAGCACCGGAAACAAGAAAGAGAAAAAGAAGAAGGAACCCAGACAGAGGAACGGTTTTCTGGGGAAGATGATGGTCAGTGTCAGCCTTGGTCTGTGCTTTGGTCTGTTTTCCGGTCTTGGGTTTTATGCGGTACAGCTGGGCACGGGTCAGCTTTCACAGGCGAACAGCAGCGGAAGCGTGACGGTTCAGCCTCCTGCACTCTCGGCTCCGCAGACCGGCGGTACGGCATCCTATGTAACCTATGTGCAGGATGATATCTCCGACATGGTGGAGGAAGTGATGCCGGCCATGGTATCCATCATCAACAATTACGTCTCAACGGGCAGAAATTTCTGGGGGCAGAGCTACAGCCAGCCGGGAGTAGGAAGCGGTTCCGGCATTATCGTAGGAGAGACGGATGAAGAACTGCTGATCGTGACCAATAATCATGTGGTGGAGGATTCCACCAGTCTGGAGATCACTTTTATCAATGAGAAAAGTTTCCAGGCGGTAGTCAAGGGAGTGGATGCGGATATGGATCTGGCCGTAGTGGCCGTGCCGCTTTCCAGTCTGGACGACGCAACCAGGGATGCCATCACGGTGGCCAGACTGGGCGACAGCGATAATCTGAAGCTGGGCGAGCCGGTGGTGGCAATCGGCAATGCGCTGGGCTACGGGCAGTCCGTGACAAACGGCATTGTCAGTGCACTGAATCGTCAGATGACGACCGAGGACGGTTCCACGGGAACCTATATTCAAACCAACGCGGCCATCAACCATGGAAATTCGGGAGGAGCACTGCTGAATGTAAACGGTGAGGTGATCGGCATCAATGCGGCAAGGATTGACGGCAGTACCGTGGAGGGCATGGGATATGCCATACCCATCAGCGCGGCCAGCCCGATCATTTCAGAGCTCATGGAGCGGCAGACCAGAACCGACAAGGTGGAAGAGAGCGATATGGGTTATATGGGTATTGTCATGCAGGCGGTAACGGATGAGATTGCAGGTATGTATGATATGCCCAAGGGTGTGTCCGTAATAGAGGTGACGCCGGGAAGCGCTGCGGAGGCTGCGGGAATCTTCAAGGGAGATATTATCGTCAAGTTCGACGGACAGAGGATTACCAGTGCCACCGAGCTGCAGGATACACTGCAGTACTTCCGGGCGGGAGAGACCGCGACGGTTACGGTAAAGCGTCTGGTCAACGGCGAATATCAGACACTGGATCTGGAGATCACGCTCGGTCACAGACCTGCTGACTGATCATAACAAGGAAAAGCATCCCGGAGGGGCGTAAGCCTGCACCGGGATGTTTTTCGGTTTAGAAAAAGTTAACTTGTGCGGAAACGATTTTTCAAGTATACTTTTACCAGATAAGGAAAAAGAGGAAGCGGCAGAAGCAGATGCCTGCGGAAATGAGGGAATATGTCTGATTTCTATGATGAAAATAATAAAGAGGCCGACAGAGGAGCGGAGGAACTGAAGGAGGATGCGCTGACAGAAAATCACGGCGACGCTTCCAGCACAAAGAAGGCAGGAAAGAGCGATAACAGCGAGTATGAGGATGTGTGTTTTATCTGCCGCCGCCCGGAGAGCAAGGCCGGAAAAATGTTCAGAATGCCCAATAACATCTGTGTCTGTGACGATTGTATGCACAAGACCATGGATGCAGTCAGTCAGTTCGATTATCAGGGGATGCTGACCAATCCCCAGTTTCAACGGGAGATGGATGAGATAACCCGCCAGGGGGGATTTCCCAACATCAGCTTTGTCAATCTGGCTGATCTTCAGGGGGACGGAGGCATTCCCAACAAGCAGAAGCTGAAGAAAAAGAAGAAAAAAGAGGGTGAGGAGCCTGTTCTGAATATCCGGAACATCCCTGCGCCCCACAGGATTAAGGCCAGTCTGGACGAGTATGTGGTGGGACAGGAGCATGCGAAAAAGGTGATTTCCGTGGCAGTGTACAACCATTACAAGAGGGTTGCCACCAATACCATGGATAATATTGAGATTGAAAAATCCAATATGCTGATGATCGGGCCCACTGGCTGCGGGAAGACCTATCTGGTGAAGACGCTGGCGAAATTGCTGGACGTGCCCCTTGCCATCGCGGATGCCACCTCCCTGACGGAGGCCGGATACATCGGTGACGATATTGAGTCTGTGGTCTCAAAGCTTCTTGCGGCAGCAGACAACGATGTGGAGAGGGCAGAGCAGGGAATTATTTTTATTGATGAGATCGACAAGATTGCCAAGAAGAAAAACACCAACACCCGGGATGTCAGCGGAGAGAGCGTACAGCAGGGAATGCTGAAGCTTTTGGAGGGCGCGGAGGTGGAGGTGCCCGTGGGAGCCAACAGCAAGAACGCCATGGTGCCGCTGGCTACGGTGAACACCAGGAATATTCTGTTCATCTGCGGCGGCGCGTTCCCGGATCTGGAAGATATTATCAAGGAACGGCTGACGAAGACTGCTTCCATCGGTTTTAATTCCGAGCTGAAGGACAAATATGATAAGGACAAGAATATTCTTTCCAGAGTGACGGTGGAGGACATTCGTAAGTTTGGCATGATTCCGGAGTTTATCGGTCGTTTGCCGATTATCTATACCCTGGAGGGTCTTTCGGAGGAGATGATGGTTAAGATTCTGAAGGAGCCGAAAAACGCCATTCTGAAACAATATCAGAAGCTTCTGGAGCTGGATGAGGTCAAGCTGGAATTTACAGATGATTCGTTGAAAGCAATTGCGGAAAAGGCGATGAAGCGGGATACCGGAGCCAGGGCATTGCGCTCTATAATCGAGGAGTTTATGCTGGATATCATGTATGAAATTCCCAAGGATGACAACATTGGACGGGTTACCATAACCCGGGAATACATCCAGGGGACAGGCGGACCGGTTATTGAAATTCGCGGCAATCAGTTCCTGGAGGACAAGACGCCGTCTCTTCCGGAACATACACAGGAGTCCGGGGAGCAGGGAGCGGTTGCCCCGGATACCGAACGCCAGGATAAATAGGGGCAGAGAATTCACTATGACAGCAGGCTCCGTACAGGGATATTATTTTTCTGTACGGAGCTTTTTTTCTTGCATATACCGTTCCCATATGATATTGTAAACACAAAGCATAACTGTTTCTAATTCATTTGAGATCATCTAACACTTCACTAAAATGTCAGGAAATCTATGCTTTACATTTCAATTTATTACAAATCAGGCAGGAGATTTTCAGACAGGCTGCAAGGGTTCACCATCCCCGAAAGTTTCCTGTACGCAAAGGAGGATCAGGATGGGAATTGTGCCGCCGAAGTATGACTTCAGTTTTAAACGGTTAATGTTAAACGAGGAGACAGACCCGGTGGACGACTGGATCCGGCTGCTGAATGCCGGAACGGAGGAGGAACTGGATGTGATAAAGACGGTAAATCCGGGGATTTTGGAGGCTATCAGGGAGGTTAAGGTCATGAGCCTGCGAAAAAACATGAGAGCCCTGTACGAAGCCCACATGAAGGAACTTCGGGACAGGAATGCAAGAGACGAATATGCAGAGAGGAAGGGAAAAAGGAAGGAAGAATAGAGGGAAAAGCAGAGGGCAGGATAGAGGGAAGAACCGCTGCCATATTGCAGCTGCTTTCCGAAAAGGGGACGATTTCCCAGAAGCTGAAAGAGGAGATCAGCGGACAGAGCCGGGAGGATATTTTATCGGAATGGCTGTCAATTGCAGCTCATGCGGAAAGCGTGGAGGAGTTTGTGCAAAAGGTTGGGACGTGCAGTCATTAACACGCCGGTCTGCAGAAGTGCGGCCGTGATACGCTTATTTTCCGGGGGCGAAAACAGGAACCCGGTGCAGGGATTGAAAAGCTTTGCACCGGTTCTTTTTCTGTACGGTGAAATAGAGTATTGACATTGCTGAAATTTGTGGTAGTATAAACATATGAACAGTTATTCATGCGTTCAATACAAGCGTTTGTAAAGGAGAGGGTGTAAATGAAAAAAACTTATAAGATCGAAGTGGATTGTGCAAACTGTGCTCTGAAGATGGAGGAAGCCACCAGGAAAGTGGAGGGAGTGCAGGAAGCGGCGGTAAGCTTTATGACCCAGAAGATGAAGGTGGAGTTTGCCGAAGGTGCAGATGAAAGAGCGGTGATGAATGCAGTGGTTAAGGCGTGCAAAAGGGTGGAGGACGACTGCGAAATATTTCTGGACTGAGCCGCCCGGCAGGGCGAGACGGCAGCCGCTCCGAATTGAAAGGTAAAGCAGGCTGGAGGTATAGGCATGACAAAAAAGCAGAAAAAAGTTTTATATCGGATTATTTTGGCATCGGTTTTAATGGTGGTCCTGCACTTCGTGCCTGCCAGGGGATATTTCAGGTTTGCGCTGTATCTGGTACCATATCTGGTGATAGGCTATGATATTCTCCGGAAGGCTGTGCTGGGTATTCTGCACGGCGAGGTGTTTGACGAGAACTTTCTGATGGCGGTAGCTACGGTTGGCGCAATGCTTTTGGGCGTTTACAGCGAGGCAAGAGGGCAGGAAGGGGAGTTCGCAGAGGGAGTCGCCGTGATGCTGTTCTATCAGATTGGCGAGCTGTTTCAGGCTGTGGCAGTGGGAAAGAGCCGGAGAAATATTGCGGCACTGATGGATATCAGGCCGGATTATGCCAATATTGAGAACGAAAACGGAAGCCTGGAGCAGGTGGATCCCGAGGAGGTGGCGCAGGGAACCGTGATCGTCGTACAGCCGGGGGAGAGGATACCCATCGACGGAATTGTGACGGAAGGGAGTTCCACGCTGAACACGGCAGCTCTGACCGGAGAAAGCATGCCCAGAGAGGTAAAGACCGGGGATCAGGTGATCAGCGGCTGTGTAAATGTCACCGGCTTACTGAGGATACGGACCACCAGAGAGTTTGGGGAATCTACGGTGTCCAGAATATTGGATCTGGTGGAAAATTCCAGCATGAAAAAATCCAGGTCGGAAAATTTTATTACAAAGTTTGCCCGGTATTATACCCCGGCAGTATGTTACAGTGCTCTGGCGCTGGCTGTTGCGCCGCCGGTTGTGAACCTGCTGTTGGGAAATGCGGGAAACTGGAGTACCTGGATTATCCGTGCGCTGACCTTTCTGGTGATCAGCTGTCCCTGTGCGCTGGTCATCTCGATTCCGCTGAGTTTCTTCGGAGGAATCGGAGGAGCCAGCGCCCGGGGTATTCTGGTGAAGGGTTCTAACTATCTGGAGGCGCTGGCCCGGACGAAGTATGTGGTGTTTGACAAGACGGGAACTTTGACCAAAGGTGTGTTTGAGGTATCAAAGATCTGTCCCTCCCGGGAATTTGAGCAGATGTGTGCTGCGGAAGAGCAGGACAATCAGGCCCCGCAAAAGGCCAGGGAAAGACTGTTGGAATATGCGGCCTGTGCGGAGAGCTATTCCAACCATCCCATTTCCAGAAGCCTGAAGGAGGCTTATGGCAAAGAAATCGACAGCACGGGAATTGCCCATGTGGAAGAGATCGGCGGACATGGCGTGACCGCCTCGGTGAACGGGGTGAAGGTTTCGGCGGGAAATGCAAGACTGATGAAAAAGCTTGGCCTGTCTTGTCCGGAGCATGTCGGTGTGGGCACTGTGGTACATGTGGCGATAAAGGAAAGCTATGCCGGATTTATTTTGATTTCTGATGTGGCAAAGGAGCAGTCGGCGGATGCGGTTGCCGCGCTGCGGGCTGCCGGCGTGAAAAAGACGGTGATGCTCACCGGAGACAGCAGGACGGTTGCGGAGCATGTGGCGGGCGAGCTTGGGATTGACGAAGTGAGAAGCGAGCTTCTGCCGGAGGACAAGGTACATGCGGTGGAGGAGCTGCTGCAGGAGGTGAAGGCTTCGGCGGGAAAGGCGGCGGGAGCAAACCTGGCTTTCGTGGGCGACGGCATCAACGATGCGCCGGTTCTCTCCAGAGCGGATATCGGTGTGGCAATGGGAGCGCTGGGCTCCGACGCGGCCATAGAAGCGGCGGATATTGTTTTGATGGACGACAATCCCATGAAGCTTGCGCTGGCCATGCGCATATCAAGAAAATGTCTGCGGATTGTCTATGAAAACATTGTGTTTGCCCTGGCGGTGAAGGCGGTCTGTCTGGTACTTGGCGCGTTTGGCATAGCGGGTATGTGGCTTGCCATTTTTGCGGATGTGGGAGTCATGGTGCTGGCGGTGTTGAATGCGATTCGGTGCCTGCACACGAAAGATTTGTAAAAAAAGTGTAACACCCGGGAAGAATTGGAATACTGATAAATAAGAGGTAACAATAATGCTGAAAGAATTGTCAATCATAGGAATTCCCTTCCTGGGGACGGCGCTGGGCGCCGCCACGGTATTCTTTATGAGGAAGGAGATGAGACCGGGGCTGGAGAAGCTGCTGTTGGGCTTTGCTTCCGGTGTCATGATCGCCGCCTCGGTGTGGTCGCTTCTGATACCTGCCATCGAGTTGTCGGAGGAACAGGGAAAAGCTGCATGGCTCCCTGCTTCAGCGGGATTTCTGCTGGGCATGGGGTTTCTTCTTCTGCTCGACAGTCTGGTGCCCCACGTTCATATAGACAGCGACAAGCCGGAGGGCCTCCGGGCGGGATTTCGGAAGACAACCATGCTTGTTCTGGCGGTGACGCTGCATAACCTGCCGGAGGGCATGGCTGTGGGAGTGACTTTTGCAGGCGCCATGTTGGGGGATACGGGTATTACCATGGCGGGGGCTCTGACGCTGGCCGTGGGAATTGCCATTCAGAATTTTCCTGAAGGAGCCATTATTTCCATGCCCCTGCGAAGTGCGGGAGCATCGAAGAGACGCGCCTTTCTGTACGGCGTTCTGTCCGGCGTGGTGGAGCCGGTGGGAGCGGTGGTCACGGTTCTGCTGGCATCCTGGGTGGTGCCCATTCTGCCTTACCTGCTGGCCTTTGCCGCAGGGGCCATGATCTATGTGGTGGTGGAGGAGCTGATCCCGGAGGCTCAGGCGGGCGGTCACACCAACATTGGAACGGTGGGCGTGGCGGCAGGTTTTGTGCTGATGATGATACTGGATGTGGCGCTGGGATAATACGCAGTGGGAAGGAGAAAACAAATGAGATTGATTATCATAAGGCACGGAGATCCGGATTATTCCATTGATTCCCTGACGGAAAAAGGGTGGAGGGAGGCTGAGCTGCTCGCGGAGCGCATTGCGAAGCTGGATGTAAAGGCCTTTTATGTGTCCCCGCTGGGACGTGCCAGGGACACGGCCTCCCTGACGTTGAAAAAGATGGGAAGAACAGCGGCGGAATGCGGCTGGCTGGAAGAATTTCCGGCCAGGATCTGCCGTCCGGATGTGCCGGGACACAGGAGTATTGCGTGGGACTGGCTGCCGGAGGACTGGACCGCCGACCCGAGATATTTTGACAGAGAGAAATGGTGTGAGACGGAGGTTATGAGGGAAAGCGGGGTGGATAAGCTGTACCGGCAGGTCACGGAAAGCTTTGACGCCCTGCTGGCAGAGCACGGCTATACCCGGGAGGGAGAGCTGTACCGTGCACAGAGACCAAACCGGGATACCATAGTGTTCTTCTGCCATTTCGGTGTGGAGTGTGTGCTGTTGTCCCGGCTGATGAATGTATCCCCCATGATCCTGTGGCACGGAACCTGCGCTGCGCCCACTGCGGTGACCACCGTTTATACGGAAGAACGCCGGGAGGGAAAGGCGTCCTTCCGGGTGAACGCTTTCGGAGATATTTCTCATCTGTATGCCGCAGGCGAAGAACCGGCCTTTGCGGCGCGTTTCTGTGAGACCTTTGACGGGGAGGAAAGGCATGACTGAGGTTCGGCAGACCGGGGTGGCTTTACAGGTGGTCTGGCTCGTTATAACGATTGTGCATAATCAACAAAAATAATCAGATGAAGGATTGACTTTTTTGCCGGATATGTCATACTGTTAATAAAAAGACATGGAGGCATAGTGCAGATGAGACAAAGGGTCAGAAAAATCGGTGTTCGGCTTCAGATATTGATTCCTGCGGGAGTGCTGGCGCTTGTGATCTGCGCGCTGCTGGGGCTGAATGCATACGCGCGGATCAAGGCGGGAATGGTGGCCATGGGCGTCCAGCAGGCGGAGATGGCAGCTAATGTTGCCCGGGCGGAGATTGACGGTGATCTGCTGACTGCCATTGAAGAAGGCGCTGAGGGCAGCGCGGAATATGAGCTGTTGTTGACAAGGCTGCGGGAAATTCAGGAGATATGTGGGATAGCTTACCTGTATACGCTGTATACCGACGGGAATGGAGGACTGTTTTATGGAATTGACACCGATACCTCTTCCGCTCAGGCACAGCCGGGGGAACATGCGGACATGCCCTACAGTGAATTTGCGGATGCCTTTGCCGGGAAGCCTTATGTACAGGATTACATTGATGAGACGGAGGACGGAGACCTGATTTCCGCGTATCTGCCGGTGTGGGACAGCAGCGGGACAGTGACCGGGATTCTGGGCTGTGACTACGATGCTTCCTATGTTGCGGACAGGATGGGTGCCGCAGCCAGGAGTACCGTGCAGATCAGCGTTTTTCTGTTTGTGGCAGCAATCCTGGTTCTGAACCTGATTGCGGGAAAGATTACAAGACGGCTGCGTAAGGTGGATAATAAAATATATGATCTGGTACACAGTGAGGGAGATCTGACCCAGAAGCTGGATATCAGTTCCGGGGATGAACTGGAGCTGATCGCAGGAAATGTGAATAAGCTTCTGGAGCACATTCGTCAGATCATGCTTCAGATCTCTGCCAACTCCGACGAGCTGAACCAGTCCACGGGAAGCGTCGTAACCAGTCTGGCAAAGGCTAAGGACAGCATTTCCGATGTGTCAGCGACCATGGAGGAAATGAGTGCGGCCATGGAAGAGACCAGCGCCTCTCTCTGCCAGGTGAACGAGGCTGTATCCGGCATTGATTCCACTGTGGTATCCATAGCCGAAAAGGCAACCGGGGAGAGCCGTTCCTCCGCTGAAACGGCGAAGAAGGTGCAGGAGATTTATTCCCGGGCGGAGATTGACCGTAAGGATGCGGGAAGGCTGGCGGAGCAGATGTCCGTGACCGTGAACGAAAAGATCGAGCGCTCCAGGGCCGTCAGGCAGATTGAAGCGCTGACGGAGGAAATTATCGGCATTACGGATCAGACAACCCTTCTGGCGCTGAATGCCAACATTGAGGCTGCCAGGGCGGGGGAAGCAGGAAGAGGCTTTGCCGTGGTTGCCGGAGAGATTGGTTCTCTTGCCGCAAACTCCGCAAAGGCCGCGGAGGAGATCCAGCGAGTGAGCCAGGAGGTGATAAACGCCGTTAACGAGCTGGCAGGGGAAGCGGAAAATATGATTCGCTTCATGAATGAGACTGCCATGGCCGGTTATGAAAAGCTGCTGCGCAACAGCAGCAACTATCAGAGCGATGTAAACCACCTGAGCGGGATTATGAGACAGTTTGCAGAGGAAAGCCAGGAGCTGCGCGGCAATATCGACAACATCAAGGAGGCGGTGGAATCCGTAAATATTGCGGTAGAGGAAAGCGCCAGGGGGGTTGTGAACGTCACGGAGGTTGCATCCGATCTGACGCAGAGTATGGAGAGCATCAATGAGGAAGCCAACGGCAACAGCACCGTGGCAAGACAGCTGGGAGCGGAGGTCGGAAAGTTTAAGCTCCATTGACGGCATATAGAGGCCAGGGGAAGCGTAAGCATGCGGTGAAAGAGAATCGTAAGTGCGGTCAAAGCAAATTGACTTGTGTGGTAAATTCCCCTATAATAAAGAGGCAGACTGATGGATATCAAGAAGGATCTTTTGAGACTTTCTTGATCGTGCGAGGAGGTAAGAGAATGGAATTGAAGGACAAGGTTGCGATTGTCACAGGAGGAAGCCGCGGTATTGGTTTTGCTGCCGTGGAGGCCTTTGTAAAAGAAGGGGCAGCCGTTGTGCTGTGTGCCAGCCGTCAGGAAACGGCTGACAAGGCGGTTGCGCAGCTGAAGGAAAAGTATCCCGATGCGAAGGTGGAGGGAATCTGGCCCAACCTGAGCAGTCTTTCGGAGGTGCAGGAGGCTTTTGACAAGGTGGCGGAGAAGTACGGAAGAATTGATATTCTGGTGAACAATGCGGGGGCTTCCGAAAATACACCTTTTTCAAATTACACGGAAGAAACCTTTGACAAGGTGATGGATCTGAATGTAAAGGGGATGTTTGTCTGCTCCAAGGCTGTGGAGGCGGTGATGACCAGACAGGGCAGCGGTGTGATTCTGAACACCTCCTCTATGGTGAGTATTTCCGGTCAGCCGGCCGGAGTAGCATACCCTACCTCCAAGTTTGCCGTGAACGGTTTTACCCTGTCCCTGGCAAGAGAGTTGGGACCCAAGGGAATCCGCGTCAATGCGGTGGCTCCCGGCATCACAGAGACGGATATGATGAAAGCGGTTCCCAAAGAGGTTATTGAGCCCATGATTGCCCGCATTCCGCTGCGTCGTTTGGGACAGCCGGAGGACATTGCCAATGCATTTGTATTTCTTGCATCCGAGAAGGCGTCCTACATCAGTGGTGTTGTGTTGAGTGTAGACGGTCTGATGAGAACCTGATCAGAATAAATACATGTTGAAAAACCCCTTCAGGGCTGGTGCCCTGCGGGGGGTTTTTTTGTCTTTGAATGGATATTTCGTAGTATGGAAAGGATACAATCTCTTGCGGAAGAAAAATGCTGTGTGTAGAATAAAGAAGCCATACGATCTTATTCTTTTTGGGGGCAGGATTTGACGAGATGGCGCAGAAGCAGATCGGAGAGGCGTTTTAATTCAATACCGTAGTTTTTCGCGGAATATGAAAAGTGTATAGGAAAAAGGGCTATGATGGATAACGTATTGATTTTTTCATAGCCCTTTTTCGGTGGACTATGATACAATGTGCATATGAAAAGCAGGAAGGGAGAGGACGGACATGAGCAGAATAACAGGAGAGGCGCTGCCCGGGATTCCGTGGCAGGAGAAACCGCAGGGGGAGACCAGGCCGGTCTGGAGGTACACGGGAAATCCCATTATCGGAAGGGATGGAAACAGGGTGTCAAACAGCGTGTTCAACAGTGCAGTGGTTCCCTTTGAAGGGGGATTTGCCGGTGTGTTCCGCTGTGACAGCTTTTCCATCAGCATGGATATTTTTGTGGGAAGAAGCAGCGACGGTATCCATTGGACCATTGAGGATACCCCCATACGGTTTGAGGGGGAGGACGGGGAAATCCTGAAGCGGGAGTACCGTTACGATCCCAGAGTCTGCTTTCTGGAAGACCGCTATTATATCACATGGTGCAACGGATACCACGGCCCCACAATCGGGGTGGCGTATACCTATGACTTCCGGAAGTTTGTACAACTGGAAAATGCTTTTCTGCCGTGCAACAGGAACGGGGTACTGTTTCCGAGAAGAATCGGCGGCATGTATACCATGCTCAGCCGCCCCAGCGATAACGGCCATACACCCTTTGGGGATATCTTTATCAGCCAGAGCAGGGACATGGAGTTCTGGGGGAGACATCGCTATGTGATGGGAACGGTGCCCGGGGATGCCTCCGCATGGCAGAGCACGAAAATCGGTCCGGGGGCCATTCCCATTGAGACGGACGAAGGGTGGCTTCTTATCTATCACGGTGTGCTCAATACCTGCAACGGCTTTGTGTACCGTATGGGTGCGGCGCTGCTGGATCTGGAGCAGCCCTGGAAGGTATTGTACAGGACAAAGGATTATATTCTTGCGCCATGGGAACTGTATGAGTGCGTGGGCGATGTGCCCAATGTGGTATTTCCCTGTGCAGCCCTTGCGGACAGTGAGACGGGACGGATCGCCATCTATTACGGCTGCGCGGATACCGTGACGGGGCTGGCGTTTACCACGGCGGAGGAACTGATCGGATTTGTGAAGGAGCATGCTCTGTAAATCCGGAGCCGGGGCTGCAAAGTTGCCGGCAGAGCACCGGGCAAAAAAAGAATAGAATATGGAAGAAATGTCCGAAGAGAAGGCAAATATCCTTCTGGAAGGCGGACGTGGAGGGTTAGGTATGGACTTTCTGGATAAGCGCGTGCAGGGGATCTGCAGCGAATTGAAAAAGTTGAAGGTAAAGCAGAAATTCAAGATCACGGAATTTGACTATAAGGAAGGAAATTTTGTTCATCCCGAGGATGCGGAGCAAGGAGAGCCTGGCTGGCAGAAGTTTGATGCTCATACCATGCACTGGTACGGGCCGGACCGACATTATTGGTTCCGCACGAAATTTACCGTGCCCCGGGAGCTGGACGGAAAGAGGATGTGGATGCATGTCTGTACCCAGATCGACGAATGGGATGACGGAAAGAATCCGCAGTTCCTGCTTTTTGTAAACGGGGTGGCCACCCAGGGCATTGACATGAATCACAGAGACGTGCTGCTGGAGACGCAGGCCAGGGAGGGGGAGACCTATCTTCTGGATCTGCAGTCCTACACGGGAACCCTTCATGAGGAATTTACCCTGGAGGTGGACATCTGTGAGATCGACGCGGCCATTGAGAAGCTGTATTACGATTTATGGGTGCCGGCGGCAGCCTTTCCCCGCATGGAGAAGGAGGACAGGAACCGGAAGCTGTTGGAGGAGATACTGAATCACACCGTGAACTTCCTGGATTTGAGAACGCCGTATTCCCAGGCATTTTATGAGTCCCTGGAAGCGGCGGAGCAATATATCCAGAAGGTGCTGTACACGGATATGGCTGGCTGGCAGGAGGTGACGGCGGCCTGCATCGGACACACGCACATCGACGTGGCCTGGTGGTGGACGGTGGAACAGACAAGGGAGAAGGTGGGGAGGAGCTTTGCCACCGTGCTGAAGCTCATGGAGGAATACCCGGGCTATAAATTTATGTCAAGTCAGCCCCAGCTGTATGTTTTTTTGAAGGAGAGATACCCGGAGCTCTACGCCAGATTAAAACAGCGGGTGGAGCAGAAGCGCTGGGAGCCCGAAGGCGGTATGTGGGTGGAGGCGGACTGTAACCTGACTTCGGGGGAATCCCTGGTTCGCCAGTTTATGTACGGCAAGCGCTTTTTCCGGGAGGAGTTCGGTGTGGATAACCGGATTCTCTGGCTGCCGGATGTGTTCGGCTATTCCGGGGCGCTGCCGCAGATCATGAAGAAGTGCGGGATTGATTATTTCATGACCACAAAGCTTGCCTGGAACCAGTTCAATAAGGTGCCTTACGACACCATGCGCTGGCGGGGCATCGACGGCACGGAGATTTTGACGCATTTGATCACCACTCTGGGAGTGGGACAGCCTGCAACGGATTATTTCACCACCTATAACGGCATGCTGCATCCCGATGCCATCATGGGAGGCTGGATGCGCTATCAGAACAAGGATATCAACAATGATATTCTGATTTCCTATGGCTATGGAGACGGCGGAGGCGGCCCCACCCGGGAAATGCTGGAGACCTCTCTGCGCATGGAGAAGGGAGTCCGGGGAATTCCCAAAGTGCGGCAGGAATTTGCCGGAACCTATTTTGAAGAGCTGGAGCAGAGGGTGAAGGATAACCCCAGGCTTCCTGTGTGGGAAGGGGAGCTTTACTTCGAGTATCACCGGGGCACACTGACTTCCATGGCGAGAAACAAGCGTTCCAACCGTAAGTCGGAGCTGGGTTTAATGGATCTGGAGCTTTTGTCGGTGCTGGCGGAGGAAATTGTGGATTACCCCCTGGAAGAACTGGAGACCATGTGGAAAAAGGTACTCCTGAATCAGTTTCACGACATTCTGCCCGGTTCCTCCATCCATGAGGTGTATGAGGTCACGAAGGAGGAGTATGCGCTTGTGGCGCAGCAGCTTGAACACCTTTGCAGGGAGCGGGAGGAAGCACTGGCGGGAGCAGGAGAAGGCATAACCGTGTTCAACACCACAGGCAAGGTCAGAAACGATGTGGTGAAGCTCACAGGGATTCATGTGGATGCCCTGAAAGACGCGGAGGGAAAGATTTATCCCGTGCAGGACACTGCAGAGGGAGGGATTGTATACCTGGAGAGACTGCCCTCCAAGGGGTACAGGACCTATCAGGCCTGTGCCCGGGGAGAACAGGAGAGCCAGGCCTTTGTCCTGAGGGACAGACTGTGCCTGGAGACGCCCTTCTATGTAGTGCAGCTGGATGAACAGGGAATGTTTACGGGGCTTTACGACAAGGAAAACCAGCGGCAGGTGATTCAGGAGGGACAAAGAGCCAACCTGATGAGGATGTATGAGGATAAGCCCATTTACTATGACAACTGGGACATTGACATTTACTATACGGAAAAGTTCTGGGATGCGGAGGGGCTGGAAAAACTGGAGTGGACGGAGCTGGGACCGGTGCGGGCCACGCTGGAGCTGGAACGCAGGATCAGCAACTCTCTGATCCGTCAAAAGATTCATTTTTACAGGGACAGCAGAAGGATTGACTTTGACACCTTCGTGGACTGGAAGGAGCATCAGCATCTTCTGAAGGTGCATTTCCCTGTGGCGGTACACACCGACGAGGCTTCCTTTGATATCCAGTTCGGCAATCTGACCAGAAAGGTGCACACCAATACCAGCTGGGACAAGGCCAGGTTTGAGAGCTGCGGACAGAAGTGGATCGATCTGTCGGAAGGGCATTACGGGGTCAGCCTGCTGAACGACTGCAAATACGGGCATTCCGTGAAGGACAGCAATATCGGGCTGACATTGATCAAGTCCGGCATCGAGCCCAATCCTGTCACCGATCAGGAAGAGCATTTCTTTACCTATGCGCTCTATCCCCATGCGGAGGGCTGGCGCCAGGCGGATACGGTGGGAGAGGCTTATCGGCTGAACCAGCCTGCATGTGTGGTACAGGGGGGAACCCCGGGAACGGAGTATTCCATTGCCGGTGTGAACCGTGAAAATGTGATTCTTGAGACGGTGAAACGGGCGGAGGACGGCGACGGCATTATATTGAGAATGTATGAGTCGGAAAACGCGCTGACAAGAGCGGAGCTTACGGTGAACAGACCCTTCTCCAGGGCTTATCTCTGCAATCTTCTCGAGGAGATCCAGGAGGAAGTGCCGGCAGACGGGAACAAGGTGGCTGTGACCTGCAAGCCCTATGAGGTGGTGACGGTGCGTCTGAAGGCGTAAGGAAAATTCCGGGTGGGAAAGAACCGGAAAAACCCGATACAAAATCATGAAAAGCTGATAGAAAATTCAGCGTATCGGGTATATAATGAAAAAAACTGACAGCGGACATGGCGGGACGGCATTCGTCAGGGCACATGCCAAGGGGGTATAATCATGATTCTGATTCCAAAACCACAGGAGATAACGTACGGAGCGGGGAGCTTTGAGTGCACCTTTGGGACATACATTGTCTGCGGTGCGGGGGCGGAGCCGTTTCCGGCCAGGAGGCTGAAGGAGTGTATCCTGCAGTGGGCGGGGCTTGGACTGCCCGTCGTGAAGGGGCAGGCCCGTCCGGGGGACATTGGGCTGGAGCTGGAGTCGGGCCTGAGGGAACAGGAGTACAGGCTTGAGGTAAGGCCGGAAGGGATCCGGGTGCTGGGCGGAGACGGGGCCGGGCTGCTGTACGGCGTGCAGACGCTGTGTCAGATGGTGGAGCAGCAGGGGGCTCTGATCCCGGCGGTGACGGTGCGGGATTACCCGGAGATTGCCCGAAGAGGCTATTATCTGGATGAGACAAGAGGAAGGGTACTGAAGCTGGAGGCGCTGAAGCGTATAGCGGACAGACTCAGCAGATACAAGATAAACGAATTTCAGCTTTATGTGGAGCATACCTACCTTTTCCGGGATCTTTCGGAGATGTGGCGGGATACCACGCCCCTGACCGGGGAGGAGATCATGGAGCTGGATGATTACTGCGCGGAGCGGCATATAGACCTGGTGCCCTCGCTTGCCAGCTTCGGCCATCTTTATACGCTGCTTTCCACCAAAAGCCATGAGGATCTGTGCGAGCTGCCGGATGCCTCTTCTCAGCCCTTCTCCCTCTGGGATCGTATGAGACACCACACGGTGAACGTATCGGACGACAGGACTCTGCCGTTTATCAAGGGGATGCTGGAAGAGTATATGGCGCTTTTCCGCTCGGAGCGGTTCAACCTGTGCGCGGACGAAACCTTTGATCTGGGAAAGGGAAGGTCGTCAGAGCTGGCGGCGGAGAAGGGGGTACACCGGATTTATGTGGACTACCTCAAGGAACTGTGCCGTTTCCTGACAGAGCGGGGGAAAAAGCCCATGTTCTGGGGAGATGTGATCGTCGGGGAGCCTGAGCTGGCAAAAGAGCTGCCGGAGGGAACCATGTGCCTGACCTGGGGCTATGCGCCGGATCAGCGGGAGGAAGAGAGCCGCAGAATGGCGGAGGCGGGTGTGCCGCAGTATCTCTGCCCGGGCGTGAACGGATGGGATCAGTGGATGAACCTGCTGGGTGACAGCTACCTGAATATTACGAGAATGTGCGGTTATGCCAGAAAGTATCACGCGGCAGGTATCCTGAATACGGACTGGGGCGACATGGGACATGTCAATCAGCCGGAGCATTCCGTGCCAGGTATGATCTACGGGGCAGCCTTTTCCTGGAACGGAGAGGAAATTTCCGAGGAGGAGATAAACCGACAGATATCGGTGCTGGAATATAAGGACGGCAGCGGCTGTCTGACAGGGCTGATGAGGGAGCTTCCAGGCTGCAGCTGTTATACCTGGCACGATGCGGTGATGCTTCGGGAATTTATGGTGCTGGGGGAGCCCGGGGTGGAGCCGGATATCCGCAGCCTTTCCGAGAGCAGGCGGATCGATGACGGGAAGGTACAGGAGGCAGGGGAAAAGCTGCGGAAGCTTCGCAGGGAGCTGAAAAAAACGGCCGTCTGCATGGACAGCACCGAACGGGGTCTGATACATCAGCTGGATCTTGCGGCGGAGGGCATGGATACCTGGAACAATGTGGGTATGGTTCTTTTGCAGTCCGCGGAAGGAAAGACAGTGGAGAAAGGCTGTGCCTTTGCGCTTGCGCAGCGGCTGGAAAACTGGTTTATGGCCTATAAGGAGGTCTGGCGGAAGACGGGTAAGGAGGCCGAGCTGTCCCACATAGCGGAGGTGGTGTTCTGGTATGCGGATCTTCTGCGGGGCAGAAAGAGAAAGGACCGCAGATAAACGAAAGGAACTTGTCAATTTACAGACAGCAGGGAGAACGATCCCTGCTGTCTTTCTTTGTGCGCCTGGCCTTTTTTGCGTCTTACAGGCCGAAAAGTGCACCTTATGGACTTTTGCTTGAAACCGTCTTTTGATCTGATACAATAAGTAACGCAGGAGGGAGCATATGAAGCTGACGATGAACAGGATCCGGCAGGGATCGGAAGAGGTTATTATCCGTTACAGGGAGATGACACCGCAGATAGAGGCCATAGCAGGTATGGTGCAGGGAACCGGGCAGAAGCTTTGGGGTATCTGGCAGGAGGAACGGATTCTGATTTCGCCGGAGGAAGTTTTTTACCTGGAAAGTGTGGACGGAGCCAGCTTTGTTTATCTGAAGGATAAGGTGTGCAGGGTGTCAGGCGGAGTGGGTGAGCTTGCGGCGCTTTATGCCGGGCGGGGATTCTTTCGATGTTCCAAGTCCATGGCGCTGAACATTCACAGAATAGAGAGACTGAAGAGCGAGCCGGGAAACCGTATCCGGGCCACCATGGAAAACGGAGAGCAGGTAATGATTTCCAGAAAGTATTCGGGGCAGCTGAGACAGATTCTGAAGGGAGGGGCAGAGGGTGAGGAAGCATAAATTTGTGGAGGGGCTGAAACGTTATTTCAGCGTGGAGGTTTCCATAGAGTACAAGGCATGTCTGTATTTTTTTGCCATTTTGTTTTTCGGCTGTGTCCGGAGAGTCCTTTTGGGAAGCGTTCAGATGAGCATTCTGCACATGGCGGAAATGATTGCGGCTGCCTACCTGATGGGATATCTGCAGGTGTATGTGTTGGGAAATTTTGACGAGGCGGAACATCTGGGAAAGAGGCAGGTTTTGTTTATCCTGCTTTGTACGGTTCTCTATACAGGGGCCTCCTGGGTGCTGGGGTGGTTTGACAGGGACGTAATACCTACGTTGATCTTTGCGGGATATATGGTTTTTGCGTACGGGTGTATGTTTCTGGTCAATAAGCTGAAACGGAACATTGATACGGAAAACCTGAACCGTATGCTGACGGAATATAAACGACAGGGATGAAGAGCACGGAACCGGAAGGGGGAATGGGAATGAGCGGCAAAGCAATAGAAATCAGAGGTTTGACAAAGACCTACGGAAAACACAGGGGAGTGGAGGACATATCTCTGTCCGTGGAACAGGGAGATATTTTTGGCTTTCTTGGTCCCAACGGGGCGGGTAAGTCCACCACCATCCGCAGCATGCTGGGGCTGCTGCGCTTTAAGCGGGGAGAAATCAGGCTTCTTGGCAGGGACAGCTGCAGGGAACAGAAGGAGATTCTGGAACGGACGGGATACATGCCCTCCGAGGCTGCCTTTTATCCCGACATGAGAGCCGGAGAGGTCATAGAGTTGGCGGCACGGGCCAGGGGAAAGGACTGCGGGGAGGAGGCAGAACGTCTCTGCGGGCTGCTGGAGGTGGATCGGACAAAGAGGATCCGGGACCTGTCCCTGGGCAACAGGAAGAAGGTCAGTATTGTCTGTGCCATGCAGCATTGCCCGGAGCTGCTGATTCTTGACGAGCCAACCTCCGGTCTGGATCCGCTGATGCAGGAAGTTTTCTTTCGGTTATTGCTGGAATTCAACGTCCGGGGAACCACGATTTTTCTGTCTTCGCATGTCCTTTCGGAGGTGAAGCGCTATTGCAGAAACGCCGCCATCATCCGACAGGGAACAATTGTCAGAACCGATACGGTGGAAAATCTGTCAAAAACCAATCTGCGGTTGGTGAAGCTGAAGGAAGGGGGACAAGAGCAGGAGTTTCGTTATACGGGCAGTATGAAGGAGCTGATTGGGCAGCTGGCAGACAGAGAGATTGAGGATCTGCTGATACAGGAGCCGACGCTGGACGAGCTGTTCATGCATTATTACGAGGATGGGGAGGGCTGAGAGATGGTATTGTTGAGGCATGAGCTGAAAAGAAACAGGAAGGTAATGCTCATCTGGGCCTTGAGCGTGGGAGTGCTCTGCGGCGGGTGTCTGCTGCTGTTTCCCGGTCTGGAGCAATCCATGGCAGGGATGGCGGAGGCCTATGCAGATATGGGAGCCTTTTCCACGGCGCTGGGCATGGATAAGATCAGTGTCTGCACGATAGAGGGCTTCTACGCCACGGAGATCGGCCTGATGTTTGCCCTGGGAGGAGCCATGTTTGCCGCCATGACGGGAGCCTCCATGGTCTCCAAGGAGGAAGAGGGGCACACGGCGGAATTTCTGAATACCCTTCCTCTGGGAAGAGGATATATCATAGGCTGGAAGTATGGGGCAACGGTGATATTGATTCTGTTGTTTCAGGGCCTGTGCCTGCTTTTTATCGGCCTGGGCTTTGCGGGGGCGGGTCAGCATCCGCCGATGGAAGGGTTTTTGCGGTATCATGGGGCGCAGGTTTTGATGCAGCTGGAGGTGGGAAGCCTTTGCTTTCTAATGTCCGTACTGTCGGGGCGCAGGCAGGTGGGAGGCGCTCTGGGATTTGCCATGCTGCTGTATCTGGCGGATCTGCTGGCCAGGATTTTGCCGGAGCTGGAGTTTCTGCGGTATGTGACTCCCTTTTATTTTTCCAATGCCGCGGATCTTTTTACCTCGGGGGAAACAGACGCGGTTAAGCTGTTTCTCTCCCTTGGTATTACAGCGGCAAGCGCCGTTTCGGCTGCTGCGGTCTACCATGGAAGAGATCTCAGGTGAAGTGACAGGAAAGGTGGAATGATAAGAAATTTATGTCGCCGGGAAGGGCCGTGGAAATTCACGGCTCTTTTTTGAATCAAAATAAAAAGTCGAAAAAAGATTGACAGAAGAGTCGGTGTATGGTATTTTATGTTTACAAACGACATGTCGATGCTCGACATATCGAGACTAAACATGTCGAGTGAAAACAGTCAGATGGATTACTGCTGTGGAAGTCAGGCAGACAGCCGGTGAAATTAGAGAAACGGAGGGATGGGGTTGGAGGAGGGGCTGCAGAAAAAATATATTCCCATGACGGAGACCACCTACTACACACTTCTCTCCGTGATAGAACCCAGGCATGGCTATGCGATCATGCAGTATGTGGGTGAGCTGACCGAGGGACGGATTCTGTTGGGGACGGGTACACTCTATACCATGGTGGGCAGGCTTGTTGCGGACGGCGTTATTGTGGCCGCTCCAAACGAGGAGGGCAAGAAGGCCTATCAGATCACAGAGGCGGGTATGGAGCTGTTGAGGCTGGAGACAGGAAGGCTGGAAATGCAGCTGGCGGACGGAAGGCAAATTTTGGATTGGGGGGGGCAAAAAGGTGAGTAAGCAGAGAATCAAAAAGTTCAAGCTGTATGTCAGTTATCAGAAGGAGCGCAGCTGGCTGGAGGAGATGGCTCTGCAGGGGTGGTTTCTGGAAAATATATCTTTTGGTGTCTTCTATACCTTTGTCCGGGGAGAACCCAGACGGATGCTGTATGATATCGACAGATTCTGGCTTCCGAAGAAGCCGGTTCTGGAAGAAATACGACATAAAGAGACGTTTCGGGAACTGGCGCAGGAGATGGGCTGGAAGGAAGTGACCCACTCGGAGGATATGACCTATTACTTTACGAAAGAGTACGAGGAGGACGGGGTAAACGAGCTTCATAACGACCCGGAATCCAGAAGGTATCTGGCGGAGAAATTCAAAGAATATTATTACCATGTTGCCATGCGTGAGGTATTCTGGGGAGCTGTTCTGGTCATTACGGACATTCTGGTCAAGCTGCTTACGCTGACATGGGAGGAGCCGTTTCCGATATGGTATGACTGGTTTGTCCTGGTTTTCTTTTTCGCCGGCAGTCTGATAGCTCTGTGGTGCAGAAGGAAGGGAGAAGATATCAGAAAAGAACTGTCTATGAGCAGACAGGAGTGGGAGGAGGGAGTGGATCCGGAAACCCACAGAACCGTGAGAAAGCTGATCTGGACCAACAGAGGGCTGAACAGATTTCTCCGAAAACAGGAAGAGCAGGGATGGATTCTTACCTCCGTGACACCAACCAGGTATTTTTTTGAAAAGAGTCAGGGCAAGAGTCAGGTTTATACCATGGATTGCAAAAGCCTGACCAACAGTCGCAGAAAGAAAGGAAAGCAGAAGAAGTTTGAGGACAGCAAAGACTGGTACGGCATCAACAATGACTGGGAGCTTCAGAGCGTCCGGGATGCGGAGGAAAAGGGCTGGACTTTTGTCTGTGCATTGGAAAACAGGGCGATCATTTACCGTGGGGACGTAGGAGAGGTTCAACCGCTGAACGATGTCAAATACGATAACAGCCTTCGGGGGATCTCGCTGATTGGTAAATATGGCTTTCTTATATTGTGCAGCGGTTTGATCGGTGGTGTAATCGGTTTTATATTTGCCATGTTTTATTATTAAGTGTTTCATGAAACGATTGAATAATATGCGCAGAAGGGAGATTAAGCACTCCTGAATCAGCGCAGGGGAGGTATCTGCATGAAATTGGATGTGAAGGAAATTCGCAAAAGTTTTGGAGAAAAGGAGGTGCTTCACGGCGTCAGCTTTTCCGTGGAAAGCGGGAAGGCGCTGGGGCTGCTTGGGCGAAACGGTGCGGGAAAGACGACCACCATCCGCATTCTTATGGATGTGTTTCACGCTGACAGCGGCGAGATACTGATAGACGGGAAGAAATTTGTCCCGGCCAAATACCAGATCGGTTATCTGCCGGAGGAGCGGGGACTCTATCCGAAGCGAACCGTCATCGACCAGATGGTGTATCTGGCCAACCTGAGAGGGTTGAATGTAAAGGCTGCCAGGGAGAGCGCAAAAAAATGGCTGGCGCGGCTTGAGGTTTCCGAGTATGAAACCAGAAAGCTGGAGACGCTTTCCAAGGGAAACCAGCAGAAGGTACAGCTGGCGGCAACTCTGGTGGCAAATCCGGATATTGTCATTCTGGATGAGCCCTTCAGCGGACTGGATCCCGTGAACTCACAGATTCTGAAGGATGTGGTGAGCGAGCTGATCACGGACGGCAAGCTGGTGATCTTTTCCAGCCATCAGATGAGCTATGTAGAGGAGTTCTGTGACAACATCGCCATTATCAATCAGGGAGAGGTGGTGCTGGACGGCAGGCTGAAGGAAATTAAAAAGGAATACGGCAGAGATCGTCTGGTGCTGGCTGCGGTAAATTATGAACAGGGGCAGCTGGCGGAAAAGCTGGAAAAGGAATTCGGAGATTTTGTGACAGTCTCCGGCAGGAAGAAAGAGTTCCTGGTGCTGAGTCTGGCGGAGGGACACACCGGCAGGGAAGTGCTGAAGCGTTTGGCGGAATCAGATATTGAGGTGGAACGTTTTGGAAGCTATGAGCCGTCCTTGAACGATATTTTTGTGGCAAAGGTGGGCGAGGAGGAAGAACATGCGTAAATTTTGGATTGTACTGAAATATGAACTGAGGGATTATCTGAACAGCAAGGGGTTTGTGGCAATGACTCTGTTGCTCGCAATCGCCGGAGCGGTGTTGCTTTTCCTGCCCCGCTTTGTGGATATGTCCGGCTTTACCGGGGTGCAGATTGTGGGAAACGGAAGCCAGCCGGAAGATATGGAGGAAGAGCAGAAGACGGTTTTCGGGTATGTGGATCTTACGGAATCCGGTATCCTGCAGGAAGAGTTTTTGCAGCAGGTGCCCGGCATCGAGTGGAAGCGCATGGATAGCCGGGAGGAACTGGAGCTCTGTGTCAAGGCTGGATATGACGCGGGCTTTGTGGTGACGGGTCCCACGGAATATGAGTATTATGTGTTTAACAAATCCATGTCTGACAGCAATACTGTCCTGTTTAATGGACTGCTGCAGCAGCTGCACCGCATTGATTACTGTGCGCGGAACGGGCTGGACGTGAATGAGATCACGGAGATGTACAATGTTCCCATCACCGTGAACGAACAGATTTTGAATAAGGATACTGGCAGCAACTATTGGTACTGCTATGTGCTGGTCATTGTGGTATTCATGCTGATCACCCTTTATGGGCAGATGATTGCGGTCTCCGTCACCAACGAGAAGAGCAACCGTGCCATTGAGGTACTGGTCACCAGCACTACGCCAAACAGCCTGCTTTTCGGCAAGGTCATTGCGGGTGCACTGGGCAGCCTGGCTCAGGTGGGAATTATCCTTGGAGCCACCCTGCTGTCTTATCAGGTGAACAGGGAGCAGTGGGGAGGAGCGCTGGATATGTTTCTTCATGTTCCCGGGGAAGTACTGGTCGCATTTGCCTTTTTCGGGCTGGGCGGATACCTGTTCTATGCGTTTCTGTATGGCGCCCTGGGCGCGCTGGTCAGCAAGACAGAGGATATCAGCAAGTCGATCAGCGGCCTGATGACGGTCATTATGGTAGTATATTTCTTCTCACTGATACAGCTGAGCAATGTGGACGGTCCTGTGATAAAGGTGTTGTCTTATCTGCCGGTCAGCTCCTACAGTACCATGTTTGCACGGATCGCCATGGGGACGGTGGCTCCCTGGGAGCCGGTGGTATCCTTCCTGATTCTGGCGGCATCCATCTTTGGAGCCGGAGTGCTGGGGGCGAAGATTTACCGTATGGGAACGCTTCGGTACGGTAATCCCATCAAGATCGGAACGGCGCTGAAGGATCTGAAAAAGAGCGAATAAATCTGGATAAATTCCTTCTCCTGTTGTAGAATAAACTAAATTAGAATCACCCGCGCATAAAGCGGTTGACGGAGAGGAGAAAAGAAATGACGGAATTCAGGTATGACACCCAGCTTCTGATCGAAGGGCAGGATCTGGACGAAGATGTAATCAGTGCATATTTTACTGAACATTTTAAGGGAGACTGTCTTCTGGCGGTGGGGGACGACGAGCTGATCAAGATTCATTTTCACACCAATGAGCCCTGGAAGGTGCTGGAATACTGCGCCTCCCTGGGGGAGATCTATGACATTGTAGTGGAAGACATGGACAGACAGTCCAGAGGACTGCAGGGATAGGCACCAAAATCCCTCCTTTCGCGTAGGATAGAGAAAGCGGGAGGAGGGATTTTTCATGCCTTTGGACTGCAGGGAGATGATACTTTCCAACAATTACTACGATGCCATCACGGATTACCCGGTTTGGGCGCTGGAGGGGCTGCAGGAGGATATCTGTCACCTCAACATTGACAACCTGTATAACGCTCTGTATTTCGAGAGGAGCCTGCTGCGGGATGTGCAGGATTATTTTTTCTCTTACCGGAGTGTTCCGAAGCTTTTCGGGCTGATGCAGGAGGGCGGCGGGATAGGCGGATTTGATCCCAACAGCCTGATTGCCAGCGGTATTACTCAGGTTCAGAGAGCGCCGCTGAGTCTGACCGGGAGAGGGGTTGTAATTTGCTTTATTGATACGGGAATTGATTATACCAGCCCTGTCTTTCGCAGGGAGGACGGTTCCAGCCGTATACTGGCAATCTGGGATCAGACCATACAGACGGGGACTCCTCCCCAAGGCTTCCAGTACGGCACCGAGTATAAGAAAGAGGATATCGACGCTGCGCTGGGGGCAGAGGATCCCTATTCGATTGTGCCCAGCAGAGACGAGATCGGGCACGGGAGTTCGCTGGCATCTGCGGCGGCAGGCAGTCAGCTGAACGGAGGGTACGGCTTTCAGAGTGCGGCGCCCGACGCGGATATCGTGGTGGTGAAGCTCAAGGAGTGTAAACCGTATCTCAGGGAGTTTTTCATGGTGCCCCGGGGAGTGCCTGCCTATCAGGAAAACGATATCATGATGGCGGTACAGTACGCAAATACATTTGCGGAGCCTTTGAGCAGGCCGGTAGTGATCTGCATCGGAATGGGAACCAACTACGGAGACCATACAGGCAGCGGTCCGCTGGGAAGATATCTGAATGCCATCGCGGTGAAACGAAGCAGGGCGGTGGTAGTGGCGGGAGGAAACGAGGGAAATGCTGCCCACCACTACAGCGGACGTATGGATAACCTGGGAGGCGGCGGAGAGAATGTAGATCCGGTGGAGGTACGGGTTGACAGCGGGGCGGAGGGCTTCTTTCTGGAACTCTGGGGAAGCCTGCCCGACGTCTTCACGATTTCGGTGCGGACGCCGGGAGGGGAGACGATTCCCTCGGTGCGTCTGGGGCTGCAGGACGTGGTCACTTACAGCTTTGTATATGAGAGAACCAAGGTGTCTGTCGCCGGTTACATCGTGGAGCCTGCTTCCGGAGAGGAGCTGATCGTTCTGCGGGTACAGGATCCCACGCCGGGTATCTGGACCTTCCGGGTGGAGGCGGCAGGGGAAATTCACAACGGGGAGTTCAATATCTGGCTTCCTATCACGCAGTTTTTGTCCGCGCCGGTGTATTTCCTGGAGTCTTCGCCCTATATTACCCTGACAGAGCCTGCCATGGCCTCCAGTGTGATCAGCGTATCAACCTATGACGCGGCCAACAACAGCTTTTATATCACATCAGGAAGGGGTTATTCCCGCTGCGGAGCTGTACGTCCGGATTTTGCCGCGCCGGGTGTCAATGTTTCCACCGTGAACGGCCGGGAATCCAACAGTTCTCTGGCAGCCGCTATTACGGCGGGCGCGGTGGCACAGTTCATGCAGTGGGCGGTTGTGGAACGCAACAATGTGATAGTGGAAAGCCGGGAGATCAAAAATTACTTCATCCGGGGGGCTTCCCGCAGCTTTGATATCACTTATCCAAACCGGGAGTGGGGGTATGGGAGACTGAACATGGTGGGGACGTTTGACGCGCTGATCGGGGTGTGAGGCAACTTAAAGTGGAAAGATTCCATAGTGACAGGGGCTGTCGGAAAACAGCCCCTGTCTGTGTATTCTTATGTGTTATTTTACAAACCGGGAAAAAAGGACAAGACTTGATTCAATATGTATAAAAATATGAAATAAACCGAAAATAGTAGATGAAAATGAGGAAATCATGAAATTAAATGTTGATTTTTGCTGTGAAAAATTATAATATAGTAACACGCATTGATTGACTGTTAGAAACCTGGAATGAGGATATCATAATGCTGATACAATTTAATTTTAAAAATTTTAAATCTTTTCGTGATGAGGTATCGCTGGATTTGACCGCAACCAAAATTACGGAACATGAAGATCATGTGGCAGAAGCAGCAAATGATAAGCTTTTGAAAGTAGCAGCCATCTATGGTGCCAACGCAAGCGGGAAGTCCAATGTGTACGATGCCTTTGAATATATGACTTACTATGTGGTTGAATCCTTTAAATTCGGTGATGAAGAGGAACGGCGCAGGAAAACGGGGGATGCGTATCTGAAGGTGACACCATTTCTTTTTGATGAAACGAGCCGCGACGAAGAGACCACTTTTGAGGTATTCTATGTTGACAATTCGGAGGATACGGGAAGGACATATCAATATGGTTTTTCCCTGAAAAATGATGAAGTGGTAGAAGAATGGCTTTATTCCAAGGCAAAAACAGCAAGGAACAAGTACCGCACAATCTTTTACCGTAAAAAAGGGGAAGAACTGGAGATGAATGGTTTCTCCAAAAACCATGTGGAGAATATCAAGGCATCTCTGAACAAGGAGTCCCTGATCGTATCTCTGGGGTCAAAACTGCGGATCGCCAGGTTGAAAAAAGTGAGAGATTGGTTTTTAAGCAATGAAATTGTAAATTTCGGTGATCCGGCGGAGAATTTTCTCCTTTCCAGAGTTCTGCCGGAAGGGTTTGTAGACCGGAAAGAGGTGCGGGACAATGTGGCAGAATATTTTGCATCTTTTGATGAGGCGATACAGGATTTTAATGTAGAGGAGCTTTCTCAGGATGATGAGAAAGAAAAAAGCTTTAAAATTGATGCCCTTCATAAGATAGGGGACAGTGGGAAAATGGCATCAATTCCGCTGAAACAGGAATCCAGTGGGACTCTGAAAATGTTTGCCTTATATTCATCTTTAAAGGAGGTATTGGATCAGGGGTCTATTCTGTTTATTGACGAACTGAATGCCAGACTGCACCCGTTGCTGGTAAGAAATATTATATTGACATTTCTTTCACCGGAAATCAATACTCAGAATGCTCAGCTGGTGTTTACCACCCACGACATCTGGCAGTTTTCCAATGAGTTACTGCGGCGGGATGAAATCTGGATGGTTAATAAGAACAGGGAAGGTGTTTCGGAGCTGTATTCTCTTGTTGAGTTCAGGGACGAAGAAGGGAACAAGGTGCGGCGGGACGAGGCCCTTGCAAAGAATTATCTCACAGGGAATTATGGAGCAATCCCGGCGTTGAAACCTATCAAGATGCTGAAGGGGAGGGCTGTGGATGGAAATTAGAGGCAAGATGGCAGGAAAGAAAGCGGTCTCCGGCGGAAAATCCAGCGACAGCAGGGCTAATGGGAGCAGGAGATGAGAAGAACGCGATCCGGATTGCGGAGAGAAGTCATAAAAGATGCGCGGAAAACGGAAAGAAGAAACCGTCAGAGATGTGGCCGGCCTGCAGGGTACATAGATTGGTTGAAGAGATAGTGGTTAAACTTGCCTCGAAAACAATCTGACACTGATTTAATATCAATTTTTCGGAAATATATACGCTGTCAGGAACGAAAATGGGCACGACAAACGCATGAGTAAATAAAATGTGAACAAACTGCTCTATTATCCGTTA
>ERZ779624.102-NODE-102-length-35404-cov-8.020397_pt1 | contig 35404 bp, 22 predicted proteins | sample MGYA00514190_ERZ779624 | MGnify/ENA primary metagenome ERZ779624 (study PRJEB29562, sample SAMEA4376706) | mouse gut metagenome | isolation source: Cecum | study: EMG produced TPA metagenomics assembly of the A DSS colitis mouse model was used to assess the... | reverse complement strand
GGCGGAAAGCGCGTATCAGGCTCCGGAGGGAATCGAAGCACAAAAGCCCAATATTATCATGATTATGAATGAGGCCTGGTCCGATCTGCGTGTGTTGGGAACCCTGGAAACCACGGAAGACTTTATGCCCTTTGTGGATTCTCTGGAAAAAAATGCGGTGAAGGGCAACGCTTATGTGGGAATATTGGGCGGGCTTACGGCAAACACGGAATTTGAGGCGTTGACGGGGGACAGTCTGGCTTTTCTTTCCGGTGCGGCCATTCCTTATCAGATGCAAATAAGTCATGATATGTATTCACTGGCCCGGGTGCTGAAGGAACAGGGATATCAGACGATGGCAATGCATCCCAGTATAGGCGGCGCCTGGAACAGAGACAAGGTATATGAATACTTTGGCTTTGAGGAATTCGTGGATGTAAATGGATTTCAGACCGAATATAAATATGTGGGTCCGTTCCTGTCGGATGAGTGCAATTTCAATGAAATCATCTGGCAGTATGAGCACCGGGAGAAGGAGCAGCCTTTTTTCCTGTTTGATGTGACCATTCAAAACCATGCGGATTACGGCGGCAATACTTCGATTCTGCTGGGAATTGAAAAGATAGGGGAAAAAACGACAGAAGAGGCGGGAAACCTGTACGATATCAATACCTATTTAAATCTCATGAAAGTTACGGACGATGCATTCAGAGATCTGCTGGCTTATTTTGAAGGAGTGGAGGAGCCCACTGTCATCTGCATGTTTGGAGATCACCAGCCAAAGCTGCGGGATGCTTTATATAATCTTATCTTTGAAAACAGCGGGTTGACAGAGGAGGAGCAGCAGGAGCTGAAATATATTACGCCCTATGTTATCTGGGCAAATTACGATGTGGAATTTCCGGAGTATGGAGACATGAGCGCCAATTATCTTGGAGCGGTTCTTTCGGAGTGTGCAGGGGTTGAGCTGCCGCCCTATTATCAGTTTCTGCTGCAGCTTCGGGAACAGTATCCGGTTATCACCCAGAGAAACATTGAGGAGCTGTCAAAGGAGCTTCCGGTGAGGCAGTACCAGATGCTGCAATATAACCATCTGATTGAAAAAGACGCAAACAGGGAATTGTTTTCTGCGAGGAAAAAGGGACGTCAGAAAGCGGCGGCAGAGGAGTGGTATGAGCGCTGGCCGGTGATTTGCCACGCATTGGGCAGGACGGAGGAGGGGGACAATCTGACAAACTCTTATGAGGCGCTGCTGTACAATTACGGGAAGGGTCAGAGAGTATTTGAGGCGGATATCGCAATTACCTCCGATAATGTGGCAGTACTTCGGCATGATTGGGAATCCGATCTTGGCCAGGGAGAACGGTTCGGGTGGACGGAGGAGGACAGGCAGGTGCCCTCCGCAGAGAAATTTCTTGCTGCGCCCATCTATAAAAAATACACACCTATGACACTGCTTGATCTGTACAGGGAAATGCAGGAGAAACAGGATCTGTATGTGGTGCTGGATCCCAAATATTCGCAGGATGTCCGGATGCAGTTCGGCATTTTAGCAGATACTGCGCTGGAAAATGGTTGTGAGGAGGTGCTGGATCGAGTTGTTGTGCAACTGTATTACGAGCAGATGTATGAAGAGGTAAGGGAAGTCTATCCCTTTCAGAATTATCTTTATACGCTGTATTATGTCGGCTATCCGGGAGAAGCGGCAGGCGCATTCTGCGAGAGGGAGGGCATTCCCGTGCTGGTAATGCCCTATACCTGGTTGAATGACACGATTCTGCAGGAAGTGGATAACTATCCGGTGAGACTGTATGTTCACACGGTGAATGAACAGGAGGATGCCAGGAGACTGTTGAACCAGGGAGTGGACGGAATTTATTCGGATGACATTTTGCCGAAAAATCTGAAGATTCTGCCCGCTGAACTGGGGTATGGTAAAAATGCATCTTTGACGGCGGCAAGTCCGGGTGCAGCGGCTTAAGCTGCAGGGAAGCAATGATTTAATCCGCATTTTCTCCATTCAGGATATTCAGCTGGCTGCTTCCGGACACGATAAAGCCGATATTGCCTGCAGAGCCGCCGGAGCTGATGTTGCCGTTGTAATCCTTGTTGGTGATTTGGAGCTTGCCGTCAGATACCGTGAAGTTTCCGTTCCAGCTGTCGGAGAGGGATACTGCCTCGCTGAAAAGAACTTCTATGGACCAGCCGGTGCAGTCTGCCCCGGAATTGTTCTGCAGGGTGAGTTCATACTGATAAAAGGTCTTTCCTTCGGACTCCCAGCTGTTGATCAATCGGGCGGAGAAGGACAGTGTTTTGTCTGTGTCCGAAATGGCAGCCGACGGTTCCTGTTCCTGGGAGGCGTGGTCCGGTGCCGGGGTATTGGCAACGCTTTCCGGTTTCTGTACAGGGGAGTCTCCTTCGCCGGGAGCCTCCGGGCCGGGGACGTCAGGATCGGAGGATTGCCCCGTCAGCATGGCATGCAGCCATCTGCCGGAGGCGCTGAGATCGCTGTCCGTAAAATCGGAGGTTTTGCTGCAGTTTTGGTTTAAGATGGCGGAGGTCTCGTTTTTGTTGGAAAGGTTCCAGGCTACATAGCTGACGCCGTAATTGTTCATGGCAGTTACCCATTGATTGGCCTGCTGCTCGTCGATTGCACCGTTTCCGCTTGCGTCGCAGATTCCGTACTCGGTGACAAACACGGGCAGTCCGGCATCCACTGCAGCAGCCATGGTATTTCGCAGGGACTCTTTATGGGTTGCCGCGTAGAAGTGAAGGGCGTACATGATATTGTCGTAACCGGTGATGGGGTCTGCGGCCGCCTGATCCACATATTGGGACCAGTTAGGAGTGCCCACAATGATAATGCCGTCCTGGTCATGGCTGCGGATGACGGAGATCACTTCCTCCGCATAGGATTTGATTTCACTCCACTGGGTCCCGCCGTTTGGCTCATTGCAGATCTCATACAGGACATTGTTGTGTCCGGCATATAATTCGGCCATTTCCCCGAAGAAATCTTTGGCCTGAGCCAGATAGGTATTGGGGTTGCTGTCGGACAGGATATGCCAGTCGATGATGACATACATGTCCTGCGCTGTGGCGTATTCCACGCCGTTATGAATCAGTTTCTTCAGGGCGTCCTGATCTCCGCCGGTGCAGTAGCCGCCGTATTCCGCGGTGTACATGGCCAGACGGATCACATTTGCGTTCCATTCCTCCCGAAGCTGCCGGAAACAGGCTTCGTTGATATAATCCGGAAACCAGGCCAGACCGTGTGTGCTGATCCCTTTCAGCTGCACGGCCTGGCCGTTTTCGTCTACCAGCCGGGTATTGTCTACCCGAAGCGCACCGGAGACGGAAGGCAGGGCAGCGGACAGGGTGCCGGAAACGGGCGAGTGGGAGGTCTCTTTTTCGGCGTCATCTGCAGGGGAAGGGTCGCTTGTGGGAGATTCTCCGGTTTCCTCCGCCAAAGCGTTCAAAGCGGCGGTGCCTGCAAAAATTGCACCGAACCCGCTGCCAGGGGGAAGTGTTTCCGGGGAAGAGGCTGTCGGGTCGCTTGTGACTGCAGCCGAAGCTTCCGGGGATTTGGGCCCGCATCCCGTCAGGACGGCGAAAAGGATCAGCAGGGTTGAGAATTTTATCCAGATACGCATTGAAAAATCTCCTTGTTTACACCAATTGTTTTCTGTATTCGGTAGGGCTGGTCTGATAATAGTTTCGGAATGCGGAGGAGAAGTGTTCGGAGGAGCAGTAGCCCAGGGCCTCGGCAATGGAGGAGATGGAGCGGTTCCTGTCGGACAGCAGAATGGTCGCAGCGGACATTCTTGCCTCGGTCTTTTTCTGCTGGAAGGATTTCCCATAGTACTCCAGGAGCAGGCGCTGGGTCTGGCGGGTGCTGAGTTTCAGTCTGTCGGCCAGTCCTTTCAGGGAAAGAGACACATATTCGTATAAAAAGTATTCTTCTATAATGATGGAGGTGGAGTCTGCCAGATTATTTTCCCGCAGTACAGTGCCCGGGGCAAAACGCAGGCCCTGATTACGGACAATACAGATCAGGAGCTGGGACAGAAGCAGCCGGAGCTGATGCTCATAGCCCAGGTAACGGCACTCCAGCTCGCCAAACAGCTTTTTCATCAGGCTGTGAATATCCTGAGTGTCTTTGCCGAACCAGAAGGGAGTGGCGATAAAGGTATCCATTACGGAAGACGGGCTCTTGGGACGGGAGGCGCCCTGGAGCTTCAGGTAGACACAATATTCCTGCATGGGATCATGCAGAAGCGGCGTTTGGGCATGTTCCACATGGGGGCCGGTGACAAAGAGCGTGCCGGGCACGATGTCGTAGTATTGACCGTTGGCCTTCAGCGTTCCGTAGCCGCAGGGGATGTAATGGATTTCATAGCAGCCGTTTCCGTGACTGTGAGATGGAATCGTGCGGGTGAAGCGCTCGTATGTTATATTTAATGCATGAATATGAATGTCGTCAATGGCAAAACGAATATTCAGGTTTGTATAGGCTGTTCTCATTGTGTAAGCACCTCATTCGGCCATTCGGCTGTTTTCTGCCTTGAATAAGGTTATTATACCATATGCCACATGCAAAAACACGACATTTTTGCTTGGAAAATGGCAGGTATGGTACTTCACGGGGAAAGAGAATGAACTATAATGAAGGTACAGGTATTTAAGACAAGATTTTCAGTACAGGAGTACGGAAAGTGAGGTAACCTATGGCTGTAAAAATGTTGATGAAGGGTGCTGTCCTGCCCGGGAACAGCACGGTGGAGCTGAAGGATTTTGAAGTGCCCAAGCCCGGTCACGGACAGGTGCTGCTGCAGACGAAGGCAACTACCATCTGCGGAAGCGATATCCGGTGCATCTACAGGGAGCATACCGGAAAGGGACCGGAGGGATACATTCCGGGTATGGTAGCCGGACACGAGCCTTGCGGCGTCATCGTGGAGGAAGGAGAGGGGCTGAAGCGATTCAAAAAGGGCGACCGGGTGATCGTGTATCATATCTCCGGCTGCGGTGTCTGCAATGACTGCCGGAGGGGATATTATATCTCCTGTAAGAGCAGATTCCGTCAGGCATATGGATGGCAGAGAAACGGCGGTATGGCGCCTTATATTCTGGCGGACGAAAAGGATCTGATTGCGCTTCCGGACGAGCTGACCTATAAGGACGGCGCACAGGTAGCCTGCGGGTTCGGCACGGTGTACGAGGCAATCGAGAAGATCGGTATCTGCGGAAATGATGCCGTTCTTGTCACGGGACTTGGCCCGGTGGGGCTGGCGGCGCTGATGCTGGCGAAGGCATTGGGGGCCAACAAGCTGATCGGTGTTGAAATGAACGATTACCGGATTGACCTGGCAAAGAAGCTTGGACTGGCAGACTATGTATTTAAGCCGGGGGAGGATACGCTGGAGCAGATTCTGAGCGTGACCGGCGGCAAAGGCGTGGAGAGAGCCATCGACGCATCGGCCAACGACGCCGGAAGACAGCTTGCCATCCGCGCTACCAGAGAGTGGGGAAAGATTGCGTTTGTGGGAGAAGGCGGAACCTGTACCTTCAATCCCAGCCCGGATATTATCCATGGCCAGAAGACAATCTATGGTTCCTGGGTGACATCACTGTGGAGGATGGAGGAACTGGTGGAACGTCTGGTGCGCTGGGGAATACATCCGGAGGATCTGATCACCCATGAATTTCCCATTGACAAGGCAGACGAGGCTTATCGGCTGATGGCGGAAGGAACCTGCGGTAAGGTGGCAGTGGTTTTCGGTGACTGAAAATGCAAAGAGATGGGAGCGGATATGGAAAATAAGATTGCGCAGGAAAGCATACCGCAGAGAAGACTGTACAGCGGAGAAACGATCCCCTGTGTCGGACTGGGCACCTTCGGCTCGGACAAATACGATGCGGATACCGTTTCTTGGGCGGTGTATGGAGCGGTAAAATATGGTTATCGGCTGATCGACTGTGCCGCGGTCTATCAGAATGAAAAACAGATCGGAGCGGTGCTGAACCGTCTGTTTGCGGAAAAAGAGGTGAGCAGGGAAGAATTGTTTATCACCTCAAAGGTGTGGAACGACAGGCACGGAGAAGGGCAGGTTCTGGAGTCCTGCAGGAAGAGCCTGGAGGATCTGGGGCTGGAATATCTGGATCTGTACTTTGTGCATTGGCCGTTTCCCAATTATCATGCGCCCGGCTGCAGCGGAGACTCCAGAAACCCGGATTCCAGGCCATTTTCCACGGAGGAGTTTATGATGGCCTGGAGACAGTGCGAGGAACTGGTAGATCAGGGGCTGGTGCGTCATATCGGTATGAGCAATATGACAATACCGAAGCTGGAGGCAGTGCTTCCGCTTTGCAGGATACAGCCCGCGGCACTGGAGATGGAGCTGCATCCATCCTTCCAGCAGCCTGAACTGTTTGACTATGCGGTGAAACACAATATTCTTCCGGTGGGCTATTGTCCCATCGGTTCGCCCTCCAGGCCGGAGAGAGACAGAACTGCGGAGGATGTGGCGGACACGGAGCTGCCTGCAATCAAAAAGGCGGCGGAGGCGCATGGGGTACATCCGGCTGTGATCTGCCTGAAGTGGGCCGTACAGAGAGGCCAGGTGCCTATTCCGTTTTCGGTGAAGGAAGCGCAATATATTTCCAATCTGAAATGTGCCACGGAAGATCCGCTTACGGAGGAGGAGATGGAGGCGATTGGCAAAGAGGACAAAAACTGCCGTCTGATCAAGGGACAGGTATTTCTCTGGGAGGGAGCCGGTGGCTGGGAAGACCTCTGGGATCCGGATGGTGTGATTGTGACGTAATGTGGCTGTAAGTTCGGCGCTCCCGCTGTCTTGGGCGGGAGGCCGGCCATGGAGGATGGGCATGGAATTATATGGGGAAATGAAGCTGCGGGGAGATGACTATGCCGGTGGCTATTCCTGTGGGATGACAATGTGCGGCAGCGGCACCATGGCGGGCTTTTCCAGGGAAGAGGCGACGGGAAAGATCGTGTACCGCAGTGAAAAAGGAGTGGTTCTCACCGTAAGAAAAAGTCAGGAGGGAGAGGCACAGCGCATACAGACCAGCGTGTTCAACGGAAGCAGCGAAGAGATCAGTCTGGAGATGCTGGCATCCATAGCCGTTCGGGGGATCCGGGCAGACAGGATCCACAGGCTGCAGTCCTTCTGGAGCGCGGAGGGAAAATTGAGAACCGAGACGGTGGAGGAGCTGCATCTGGAGCCTTCCTGGGCAAAACATGGTCTGCGGATTGAGAAATTCGGCAATGTGGGATCCATGCCGGTCAGAAAGTATTTTCCCTTCCTGGCGCTGGAGGACAGCCAAACCGGTGAATTCCTGGGAATTCAGTTGTACTGCGCTTCCTCCTGGCAGATGGAGATCCTGTGCAGGGAGGATGAAACCCTGACTGTGACAGGCGGCCTGGCGGACGAGGATTTCGGACACTGGATGAAAACGCTTGCGCCCGGAGAAAGCTTTGACGCGCCGGAGGCGGTGATGGCCCGGGGAAGTTCTCTTTGCCAGGTATGCGACAGGCTGGTAAAGGCACAGCATCCGGCCATCTCACCGACAGACGACCATATGGGCATTGTGTTCAACGAATACTGCACCACATGGGGCAATCCCAGTCTGGAAAATATAAAGAGAATCTGCGACCGGATTGCGGGAAAGGGAATTCAGTATCTGGTTATCGACAGCGGCTGGTATGGCAAAACCGGCGTGTGGTGGAACAGCGTGGGCGACTGGGATGTGAACGAAGAACGATTTCCGGGCGGCCTGAAGCCGGTTGCCGATTACATACGTTCCAGGGGGATGATTCCGGGGATCTGGTTTGAGCCGGAAACCCTGGCTTCGGAGTGTGAGTACTATGACGGGCCGGAGCATCTGGTGCAGAAGCATGGAAGCCCTCTTACCGTGGGATGCAGGCGCTTCTGGGATATGGAGGACGAATGGGTCACGGAATACCTGGACGAAAAGGTGATCCGGCGGCTGAAGGAAGACGGGTTCGGCTATCTGAAGGTGGATTACAACGAGACCATGGGGATGGGCTGTGACGGAGCGGAAAGCCCCGGGGAAGGGCTGCGCAGAAAGGCAGCGGCTTCCGGACGCTTTCTGAAACGGATTGCAGAAGAGATACCGGATATTGTGATTGAAAACTGTGCAAGCGGCGGACACAGGCTGGAACCGTCCATGATGGCGCTGGTAAGCCAGGCCAGCTTTTCGGATGCCCATGAGACTACGGCAATTCCACTGATCGCCGCCAATATGCACCGGGTGATCCGGCCCGGGCAAAGCCAGATCTGGGCCGTGCTCCGGGCGGGGGACAGCAGGGAGCGGCTTTATTATTCGTTGATCTCCACGTTTCTTGGGAGAATGTGTCTCAGCGGGGATATTTATGATCTGTCCCCGGAGCAGTGGGAGATTGTGGATCAGGGAATGGCGTTTTACCGAATGGTATTCGATATTATCCGCGACGGAAGCACTGTTCTTCATTACTGTACTGCGGACTGCTACAACAGGCCGCAGGGGGAACAGGTAGTGATTCGGGAGCTGGGAGACAGAGGTCTGGCGGTGCTGCATCGTTTCGAGCATTCCGTGCTGTCGCTTCCCCGGCTGCCGGAGGGCAGCAGGATTCTGGCGGAATATGGGAATGCGGATCAGGATTTTGGCGCCAAGGCATGGCTTTATGAGAGAAGGAAGGGGGAGAAATCATGTTAAAGGGAATTCCGAAAATTTTATCGCCGGAGCTTTTAAAGGTGCTGTGTGAGATGGGGCACAGCGACCGTCTGATTATTGCGGACGGTAATTTTCCGGCGGAGTCCATGGGAAAGGAGCACAAGGTGATCCGGATGGACGGACATGGCACCTGTGAGGTGCTGGAGGCCATTTTGCAGCTTTTCCCGCTGGATACCTATGTGGAGCATCCGGTGAATCTGATGCAGGTGATGCCGGGGGATCCGGTGGAGACTCCTATCTGGGAGAGCTACGGAGAGATCGTAAAAAAGGCGGACTCCAGGGGGGAGAGCGCCATCGGCCACATTGAGCGGTTTGCGTTTTATGAGGAGGCCCGCAGCGCATATGCCATTGTGGCAACGGGGGAAAGCGCACTGTATGCAAATGTGATGCTGCAGAAGGGCGTAGTGTGAGAAAGGTTCCGCTGTGCGGAACCTTTCTCACACCGAAGAATGCCTGAAGTGCGGCATTCTTCACAGGCGAATACGGGAAAGAAAAGAATCAGGAAGGACATCCACGAGGGCGTCTTTCCTGATTCTTTGCAATTACGGTATTACTCAGTGTAGGTGTTTACAATCCTGTAGCTTTCACCCTGCTTTGTCTCAAATTGAAACCGGTTTTTCTGAAGGGTTTCGCAGGGAACCGGATTGCCGGAGGAGTCGGTGACGGAAAAGGATTCCCCGGCGGCAAACTGGATGGCGCAGGGGCCGCCCTTGCGGGACAGAACCGTGATTTCCAGGGGGATTCCGTTTTCCCATCTGACGGACAGTTCAAAGCCGCCCCGGGCCACAATACCGGCAATGCTTCCGTTTTCCCACTGGGGAGGAAGGGCAGGCAGAATATTGAGATAACCCAGGTTGCTCTGCATCAGGCATTCCGTAACACCGGCTGTATAGCCCAGGTTTCCGTCGATCTGAAACGGCGGATGGGTGTCCCAGAGATTATCCAGGATTCCGTTCTGGAGCAGCATTTTGATCAGCGTGTAGGCGTGCTGGCCGTCGCCCAGGCGGGCCCAGGTGTTGATGCGTTGTCCCATGGCCCATCCGGTGGAGAGATCTGTCCGGGAATCCAGGGAGACCCGTGCAGCTTCCAGCCATTCTGGGGTATTCTCGGAGATCAGGTCTCCCGGGTAAAGCCCCAGCAGGTGGGAAAGGTGTCTGTGCTTGTAGGGCTCGGAACCGGGTACGCTGCCGATGGAGGTCTCCTCATACCATTCCTTGATCTGGCCGTCCGTGCCGATTTCCACAGGGGGGCGCAGGTTGTGAAGGATGTCCCGCCATTCCTGCAGTACTGCAGGATCCTCGCCCAGGATTTCTCCTGCCGTGAGGGTGTCCGTAAACAGCTGCCAGATCAGTGTCTGCTCGTAGGTGTTGCCGTTGGTTCTGGGGCCGTGCTCCGGTGAATAGGCCGGCGTTGAGAGCCATCTGCCGTCTTCGTCCCGGCGCAGAATCTGTTGGTAGAAAACGGCCTGTTCCTTCATCATGGGATAGATTTTCTCTCTCAAAAGGGTTTCGTCCAGGGTATACTCGTAATATTCCCATACATTCTGCAGGATCCAGGGAACTGCTGCGGGGGACCAGCCCCAGTCAAAGCTCCAGCCGGGACAGGTCCAGCCGAAGGGCGTGGTCTGGGTGTTGGCGGTAAAGCCGTTTTCGGGATTTTCTTCCGTGGAGCTGACACCGAAATAAATTTCTGCCGTAACTCTGCCCGGCTCCCGCAGACTGTCAACATAGTCGATCAGCGGCAGCATGCATTCCGCAAGGTTGGTCTGGCAAGCCAGCCAGTAATTCATCTGCAGATTTACATTGATGTGATAATCCGAGCTCCAGGCGCTTCCGTTTTTGCCGACCCAAAGCCCCTGCAGATTGGCGGGCAGGGTATCTCCCCGGGAAGAAGAAACCAGAAGATAACGTCCATACTGGTACAAAAGTACTTCCAGATATGTCTTTTCCGAGGGCTCCAGCGTGTTTTTCTTGTATTCTGCCAACAGCTTGTCCGTAGGAAGAGGGGATTCTGTCTGCTGCAGGGACAGATCCACCCGATGCATCATTCCCGTGAAGTCGGTGACATGGGCATCCAGAAGCGCGGCATAGCCTTTGGAGGCAGCCTGCTCCACGGTATCCTGTAGGCCTGCGGCCAGTTCTTCGGCAGTTTCTCCCGTGCGGTATTCCGGGTAGGTGTTTGCATAGTCAGTGGCCATGCTCAGAATAACGGTGACCTGCTGGGCGCCGTTGATGCACAGCTTTTCGCCGTCCGGAGAGGAGACAGTTCCCGACTGGGCCGCCACCTTCAGGAAGGCGGCATAATTTAACTGATTGTCATTTAAATGTCCGGAGATGCGGATGGAATCCCGGTCAGCCTGTATGCGGGTCTGCCTGGGCGCTTCCCCGTCGTTGGCAGGGGTGATGCTCAGGTCGAAGTCCAAGGTCCCGCCCTCGGCTGTCAGATACAGAACCATCACATGATCCTCAAAGGAAGCAAAGGCTTTTCTTTCATAGTGGACGGAGCCTCTGTCATAGGCAACGTCTGCGATTCCGGTCATCAGATCCAGGCTGCGGGAATAGTTCGTTATTTCCGCAGAATCCACTTTTCCGAAATCCAGCCAGAGACTGCCAAACAGCTGATAGCCGCCGTAACCGTCCCAGGTGCCAACCAGATCCTCGCAGAGTCTGGAACCTTCTTTTTCCTTTCCCGACAAAAACAATTCCTGTATCTGTGCCAGTGTTTCGCCGTTTTTTCCCTTTTCCGGAAGGTTTCCGCCCAGATAGTCAGGACGGCCTGCGGAGGGGCCTCCGGTCCAGAAGGTTTTTTCGTTCAGGGTAATGCGTTCGGTGTCGTATCTGCCGAAAAGATTGCCGCCGAGAAAGCTGTTGCCGATGGGGAGGGAATTCTGTTCCCAGCCGTCATAAGTGTTGTCGGCGGGAGTGTCGTACCATAGTCTGTAATTCATGGAAGGTCTCCTTTCTTCAGAAGGCTGTGCCGGAGGTGCTTCTGTCTGGTATAAACTATAACATATTATAGCATGGTTCCGCATTTGCGGAACAGGGAGAATATGTCGTGTTTCCGGAAAAGACGTCACTTTTTTACCTGACACCCTAATTCTGATTGAAAATTATGCCGCAGCCGGGGAAGAAGGCATTATCCGATGGAGGGCAAAAGTGAAAACGGTTTCACCAAAAGAGAAAAAAGTGACGGCAGAATCAGGGGATAAGAAAAAGTCATGTGCAAAACACAAGGTTTTTCCTGGGCGGCAGAGTAGGAAAGAAGCAGCGAATAAGCTATTTACACAAAGAAAAGACAGAAAATAGAAATAACTGTACAAATTTCACATTTGCCTATTGACAAGAGAGGGAATGATGACTATCATTAAAAATATGAAACGGGTTTCAGGCAATGAAATACCCAAATATAACTGAATGATATAAGGAGGACAAAAATGAAAAAGAAAGTATTGGCAATTCTGCTGAGTGCTGCAATGGCTTTTTCTTTAAGTGCGTGCGGCGACAGCGGCAACGAACCGTCTTCTGACGCTTCCACTCCCACCAGTGAAGCGCAGGATGAACCGAGTTCACAGCCGGAACAGAGCACGGAGCCGGATACGCCTTCCGCACCTGCGGAGACCACGGTGATCCGTTACGGTATGCACTGGCTGCCGGATATTGATCCGAACAATACGGATGCGGTGACCGGTGAGTACACCATGGACGAGGCCAGAAGGCAGGCGTCCCTGGCAGGGTTACAGGCGATAAAGGATACTTACAACGTGGAATTTGAATTTCTGCAGTTCCCCAACGACGTGCAGGAGGACTTGATGACCAGCGTGCTGGCCGGTGATCCCATCTGCGATCTGGCTGTATTGTGGAACGGTGTGGAGCCTACGATTCTGGCGCAGAACGTGGTGCAGGATCTGACTCCCTACATGGATCTGTTTGAAGGAGAGGGCGGCTGGGTGCTGGGCGATCCTCTGTTCGGCGGAAATTACCTGATGAGCCATGAGCTTGCCATGACGGATTTCCCGCTGGTGGTGAACCTGACCATGCTGGAAAAGGTTGACGCCCTGAAGGACGAGAGCGGCAAGACCATCTATCCCATGGATCTGTTCAAGGAGGGCAACTGGACCTGGAGTGCCTTTGAAGATTACCTTTCCAAGGTGCAGGCGTACTACGCAAATGTGGAAGCGCCCGACGGAGCTACTTTCGAATATGTGAAAGCTTATGAGACGGATCATCGTTACGCTGCCCTGGCTGCCATGTATGCAAATGGGGGGGGCATTGTGAAGGACGGCGAGGTTGCGGCGGACTCCGAGGAGTCCATCGAAGCAGTACAGTTCATCGACAAGCTGATGAAGGCGGAGCTTTTGGTTGACTGTGGTGTGTATGACGACGGATTTACTCCCAGATGGACCGACGGCGGCCGGGATATCGGCCTGGGTGCAACCGTATTTACCGACTGCCCCAGCTGGTGGATCGGCGGTGCTGCTTCCTCCTGTGCGGAGAGAGGCGAGAGCATCGGTATCATTCCCTGGCCCAGACCGGATGATGTGGCTCAGGACAGCGAGGACTATCAGCAGAGTGCCAGTGTGGGCAACAGCACCGTTGTGCTGAAGGGTGTGCCGGAGGATCGTGCAAGGCTGGCGATTCAGTCCTTTATGCTCTACTGGGAGACCTACTATAAAACATTGGGCAATGTGGAAAGCGCGTCGGAGTACCGTTCCGCAAACGCTGCCTCCATTCTTTCCAAAGACTATGGCGTGGATGTTTATAACGAGACCTACGGCGATTCTCTGATCGAGTGCTACAATTATATCCTTGATAATCTTGGACTGAACTATGCGGGTAAGATGGGCCTCTGGGACAGAAACTGGGAGTACATTGTGGGTAAATCCCTCTACGGCATGGACGGCATGAGTTCTTATGACGTAGCCATCAAGGCAAACCTGACAGACCTGACCAACCCCATGAACACCATTGCAGAAGCGCTGAAGAGCAACGAGGTTCATGATAACAGAGGGCCGGCGATCACCAAGGAGGACGTTGTCCTTGAGGCGGGCACGGATCCTGCAGGCGTTGACTGGACGCAGTATTTCAGCGCAGAGGATTCCGTGGACGGAACCATCGCCGTTACGGCGGACAATATTACGGTCAGCGAGGAACTGGATCTGGCTACTCCCGGCGAGTACGGCGACGCAGTGGCGGTAAAGGTTACGGATAACTCAGGAAATGAGAGCGAAGGAAAGATCAAGGTGACGGTTTACAATCCTTCCAATACCACGGCTCCTGCTGTGGAGGTAAAGGCAGAGCTGCCCACGGTAGCGCTGAACACCGAGACCTCCGGAATCAACTGGGCCGATTATCTGGAGTCCGCCAAGGATGCTGACGGAATCGACGTAAAAGATAAGGTGACGGCAGATTTGTCTGAGTTGGATACCACGACTCCGGGCAGCTACAACGTTGTGCTGACCGTAACCGACTATGCGGGCAATACCAGTGAGGTAACGGTTGAGGTTACTGTGGAATAATCTGAAAGACAATGCTGCCATGTAAGGGCGGCGGCTTCGGAAAAGGGCAGGTGGTGCAGAGCCTCCTGCCCTTTTCTCTTATAGAAAATTTCGACTTGGCAAGGGAAGAATGCGGCACTTTTTTCCCTTTGAGAAGAGCGTCTGTTTGAGAAGTCTGCTTCCTGCGGGGAGCTTTTGAGAGGTGGGCTTATGAAATCTGGCAAAACTGGCAAGATAATAAAAATATCGGCTTGCGCAGCTGCGGCTGTCGTCGTTCTTTTGCTGGTCTGTAAATTGATCGGCGGAAGCACTGTTTCGGAAAACAATGCGGTTCCCGGAGCGGGTGTGACAGCCTATGAAGAGAGTTATCAGGCGTATCTGGAGGAAAACGGATATGCGGGAACCCTGTCCGACCAGGTGATAGAAATAGATCTGAAGAAGTACGAGGCATCGGCCGGGTTGGAGGCTTATGTGGGGGAACAGGGCATTGTTACGGAAGACAACGGAACGATTACATGGAATTTTCAGGTGGGACAAAGCGGATTTTACAATCTGGAGCTGGGATATCTCCCTTTGCCCGGCACCACCTCGGACATACAGAGAAAGGTATACATAGACAATGAGATCCCCTACGAGGCGCTTTCGCAGGTGGTGATCAACAGATATTGGGCCGACGAGGAGATCAGGACAAAGAATCACAATGAGATTCGTCCCGAAAGCTATGAGGTTTATTCTCAGGTCACATGGTTTCTGGAGGACTACCAGAGGAGAAGCAACGAACCGCTGGTCTTCTGGCTGGAGAAGGGGCAGCACAGCATCAGCTTCGAGGCGGTGAAGGAGCCGCTGGAGTATACATCCCTTACCTTCCGGGCGAGAGAGCAGGCGCCTGCTTATGAGGAGGTCATTGCATCTCTGCGCAGCCGGTACAAGGTATATGAGGGGGCGGCTCTGGTGGGCCAGGCTGAGCGCAGGGAGGGTATCACACAGGACATCATCAAGAGCTCTTCTGCCATCAACATTCAGAAAAACTATTCCGACAGCCTTTTGGAGCCGTATCATCCTTATTATATCTGCTACAATACCATCGGTGCGGAAAACTGGTCTCAGCCCGGGGACTCCGTCACCTGGAACATACAGGTGGAGGAAGAGGGACTGTACGAGCTGACCTTCAAGGGCAGGCAGAATACCAACCGGGGCGTCACAAGCTACCGCCGCCTGTATGTGAACGGCAGTGTGCCGTACCTTGAGATGCAGTCCATAGGTTTCGGCTACCACACGGACATGAACCATTATACCATTGCGGACCAGGAGGGGAATCCCTATCTCTTCCATTTAAAAGCAGGCAATAATACCATCACGCTGGAGAATGTGATGGGGCCCATGGGAAGCATTATCACCCGGGTGGAGGAGAGCATGAGCTGTCTGAACAGTCTGTATCTGGATGTGATTCGTCTGACGGGTCAGGCTCCCAGCAAATTTATCGACTATGAAATCGTAAAAAATATCCCCGGATTTGCGGAGGACATGGAGGAACAGGCTGTTGCCTTGAAGGAGATTGTGGACGAGATCGTGGCAATCACCGGCGAAAAGGGGGAAAACACCACGCTTCTGGAAAAGATGGCAGTGGAAGCGGAGCGGCTTTCGGAAGATCCCGAGCGGGTGACGGAGGAACTGAATCAGCTGAAAAACAATATTTCCGCGTTGGGCACCTGGCTGGTGAAGGTGGCGGATATGCCCCTTGAGGTGGACTACCTGGCTCTTTCGGCGGAAGGAGGAAGTCTTCCCGAGGTGCGGCAGAGCTTTTTTGCCGGCGCGTGGAACGGAACGGTGCGTTTCTTCTCCACCTTCTTTGTAAAAAACAGCCAGATTTCCGAGGATGTGGCGGGAAGCGATTCCATCAAGGTGTGGCTGGCATCTTACGGACGTGAGCAGGCGCAGATGATCCAGAATATGATCGACGAGGATTTTGCACCCAATACGGATATCGCCGTTAATCTCCAGCTGATTCCCGTGGATGTGGTGCTGAGGGCGGCGCTGGCGGGCAACGGTCCGGACGTGGTGATTGGTCTTGGACAGGGAACCATGCAGGATTTTGCCATGAGGCATGCGGTGCTGGATCTCTCCGGCCTGGAAGGATTTGAGGAAGCCACGGAACGTTTTTACGACAGTTCCCTGAAGTCTGCAGAGTTTCAGGGCGGTGTCTACGGGATACCGGAACAGACTACCTTTATGATGATGTTTACACGGGATGACATTCTGGCGGATCTGGGACTGGAAGTACCAAGGACCTGGACGGAGCTGCTGGAACTGATTCCGGAGCTGCAGAAGAGTAATTATAACGTATATATTCCCAATGTACAGCAGACAGAGAATTCCCTGATCGGAACTTCCATCGACTACAACATGCACCTGTACCAGGCCCTTGTCCTCCAGAACGGAGGGGATGTGTATCTGGGAACGGGCAATGATTACGGCGTTGAGAGCGGTCTTGCGTCCGATGCCGCCATGGAAGCCTTCAAGGATTACACGGATTTCTTTACCAGCTATGGACTGGACGTCCAGGTTGACTTTGCGAACCGATTCCGCACGGGAGAGGTGCCGGTGGGCGTGATCAACTATACCATGTTCAATGCATTGGAGATCTTTGCTCCCGAGATCAAGGGCCTGTGGAGCTTCCATCCCCTGCCGGGCGTGGAGCAGGAGGACGGCTCCGTAAACAATACCTTTGTGGTAGACACTACCCAGTCCGTCATCATGGCGGCCACCGGACACAGGGAGGCCTCCTGGGAGTTTGTGAAATGGTGGACCGGGACGGAGACTCAGCTTGACTTTGCGAATGCCCTGGAGGCGCTGATGGGAACCAGTGCCAGATACGCGGCGGCAGACCCGGAGGTCTTAAAGCAGCTTCCCTGGAGCAATGCGGAGCTGGAAAGCCTGCTGAGCCAGTTTGAAAATACCACCGGCATTCCTGCGGTTCCGGGTAATTACATGACCACGCGTATGGTGCAGTACGCGTTCAACGATGTGGTGTCGGATCATGCAAATCCCAGAGAAACCTTATATCTGAACATAAAGGATATCAATGAAGAGCTTGACAGAAAGCGGGAAGAGCTGCATCTGTCCAGGCTGGATGGAGGGGAGGAATAAGAATGGCAGGCGGAAAAGAACCTTTTGCAGTAGCTTGGAAAAAGCACAAATATAAATATATGATGATTGCGCCCTTTGCGCTGATCTTCATTTTGTTTACTCTGCTGCCGGTGCTGGTGGCGATCTTCCTGAGCTTTACCAACTTTAACATGGTGGAGGCTCCCGAGTTCACCGGCCTGGGAAATTATGTAAAGCTGATGGTGTATGACCCCATATTCCTGACGGCCATTAAGAATACGTTGTTTTTTGCCATTGTCACCGGACCGGTGAGCTATCTGATGTGTTTTCTGTTTGCCTGGATGGTGAATGATTTGCCCCGGATTCCCAGGGCGGTGATGACGCTGGTGTTTTATGCGCCGTCCATCTCGGGAAACGCCTATCTGGTGTGGAAGCTTTTGCTTTCCTCGGATTCCTACGGCTGGGTCAACGCGTGGCTGCTGAAGCTGGGCGTGATCCGGGAGGCGGTTACCTGGCTGGTGACCAAGGAATATATCATGCCCATTCTGATTCTCGTGCAGCTCTGGCTCAGCCTGGGCGTCAGCTTCCTGACCTTTATCGCAGGCTTCCAGAGTCTGGATAAGTCTCTGCTGGAGGCGGGCAGTGTGGAAGGAATCAAAAACCGCTGGCAGGAGCTGTGGTATATCATCCTTCCGTCCATGAAGCCCCAGCTGATGTTCGGCGCAGTGATGCAGATTACCGGTTCCCTGTCGGTGGCGCAGCTGTCCATCGACTTGGTGGGCTTCCCGTCCGTCAGCTATGCGGGACATACCATCCTGACGCACCTGCATGACTTCGGTAATGTGAGATACGAGCTGGGCTATGCCTGTACCGTTGCGGTGATCCTGTTCTTTATCATGCTCTTCTGTAACATCATCGTGCAGAAGCTGCTGCGCAAGCTGGGTTAAGGAGGGAAGCCATGAAGATAATCAAAGCAGTCAGAAACTGGTATTTTCGCAGAAAATTCAAGCGGCGCAACCGCAGCGTGGGCGGCGATCTGGTGTTGATCGTGGTACTGGGATTTTTCGGCCTGTTCAGTCTGTTTCCGCTGATTTATACCCTGACAAGCGCCTTTAAGCCCTTTTCGGAGATATTCATGTATCCTCCCAGGCTGACCGTGGAGAATCCCACGCTGAATAACTTTTTCGACCTGGGCACTATCATAGAGGATTTTACGATACCGCTCTCCAGGTACATTTTCAACACCATGATAATCACGGGGCTGGGCACCTTCGGCACGGTGCTGCTGGGCTCTCTGGCAGCTTACCCGCTGGCAAAGTATGAGTTCCCGGGCTCGAAGCTGATGAGTAATCTGATCGTCTATGCCCTGATGTTCAGCACCTCGGTGACGGCGATCCCCAACTATCTGATTATGAGCGCCCTGGGCATTGTGGATACCTACTGGGCGGTGATTCTCCCGGCGGTAGGCGGAACTCTGGGACTTTACCTGATGAAAAATTTCATGGTTCAGGTGCCGGATGACATGCTGGAGGCGGCTAAGATCGACGGGGCTACCGAGTTCGGAATCTTCTTCAAGGTGGTCATGCCCCTTTGTAAGCCGGCCTGGATCACGCTGGTGATCCTGTCCTTCCAGCAGATGTGGGGAACCACCGGAGGGGTGTTCATCTATTCGGAGGAGCTGAAGCCCTTAAGCTATGTGCTGTCTCAGCTGGTCAGCGGAGGAATATCCAGAACGGGCGTGGCGTCCGCGGTATCTCTTCTGATGCTGATCGTGCCAATCGGCGTGTTTGTATTTTCTCAGAGCAACGTGATCGAGACCATGGCAACATCCGGTATTAAGGGATAGGAGGTGCAGGATGAGAAAAAAGTGGTTCAGATATTTCTGCGGTATTACGGCGGCGGCCCTTCTGCTTGCGCCTCTGCAGGTGCAGGCATCGGACGGCACCAGCTATGTATATGACGGATATACCTATGATTTTTACGGCAACGCCAAGGAAAGTCCCGCCATGTTCCTTCTGGAGCGGACGATCTCCACGGAGAACATGAACGGGGTCGCCCTGTCCGGAATGAACGATGTGTGCGCCAGCAAGGACGGAAGGATATTTACCATTGACACCATGGAAGGGCGTATGAATGTATTCGGCGGCGACGGGGAACTGCTGCTCTCCACAAAGCTGGTACGCACTGCGGACGGAAAAATCGCACTGGATGAGGACGGGAACCAGATCATGCTGAATGCGCCGGAAGGGGTGTTTATCCATGAGAAGGAACAGGAAATCTACATTGCGGACACGGGAAACAAGAGGATCGTGGTGCTGGATCTGGAAAATTACGGTTTGCTTCGGATCATCGGTGAGCCGGCGGAGCTTTCGGGGGTGACGCAGTTCAATCCCTCCAAAATCACGGTTGATCTGGCCAACAGAATTTATGTGGTAGTACAGTCCAGCTACGAGGGAATCCTGGAGCTGACCAGGGACGGGGAATTCAGCGGTTATTACGGAGTCAACACACCCATGGTCAGCCTGGCGGACTATTTCTGGAAGTCCATTGCCAGCGACGAACAGAAGAAACAGATGGCAAAGGTCTACGCTCCGGCATTCAACAATATTGCCCTGGACGGGGAAGGCTTCGTCATGGCGGTGACCTATGACTTATCCGCGTCGGATATGGTCTTCCGGCTGAACTCCAAAGGCGAGAATGTGCTTCGCGAGGAGGGAAACACGTTTGTGGTGGGCGATATCTGGAGCATGAATTCCTCCGACACGGGAAGTCAGTTTGTGGATATTGCGGTGACGGACTTCGGCACCTATGCCCTGCTGGATCGCAGCAAGGGCCGGATTTTCCTCTACAATTTCGACGGCGAGCTGCTGAACGCCTTCGGCAGTATGGGGAATCTGAAGGGAGAGTTCAAAAATCCCACCAGTATCGCATGGCTGGGGGATAAGCTGGTGGTCACGGACAATACCTTAAAATGTGCCTATATCCTCACACCCACCGCCTTCGGCAAGGCTGTGCTGGAAGGCAACGAGAGCTATTACTTCGGCAGGTGGGACGAAGCGCTGGTCTCTTTCCGGCAGGCGCTGGCCCTGAATGCCAACTATGAGGCGGCCTACAGCGGTATCGGAAAGAATTATCTGATGAAGGACGACTATGAGACGGCCATGTACTATTTTAAGATGGGAAATAACAGAACCTTTTACTCCAAAGCGTACAACGGTTACAGGGGCGAATGGCTGGAAGATCATTTCCTGCTGGTTATGATCCTGTTCCTTGCGGTGGTCGGCGCTGTGGTGGGTTCTGAGATCCGGTATCACAAGCAGAGCAAAAGCAAGGCACGGGCGGCCATGAAACTGTTGAACAGCCGTAAGGGAGGGCGACAGAATGAAGGATAGAGTAAAGGAAAAGCTGTTTTATCTGAAGAGTGCGGTATTCCATCCCTTTGATGCCTTTTATGAGATCCGGTTCCGGGGGAAGGGCAGTGTGGCGCTGGCGCTTTTGATTCTGGTGCTGTTTGGGATTCTGCAGTGCGTGGGCTATCAGTATACGGGATTTATCATCAATTTACATGATCTGACCAGCATGAACAGTATTTCCATTTTCCTGACATGGGTGTTGGGGTTTGTGTTGTTTATTGTCAGCAACTGGTCTGTGACCACGCTTCTGAACGGGAAGGGAAACCTGGGAGATATCCTGAAGGTGACTACCTATTCCCTGACGCCTTTTATCTGCACCATGATCTTTCAGATCGTTGCCAGCAACTTTATCATCGCTGAGGAAGCAATGATTGTGTATGTGATCACGGGCGTGGGCACGGTCTGGTCTGTGTTCATGCTGTTGGCCGGCCTGTGTGTGATCCATGAGTACGGCTTCGGCAAGAACCTGATAGCAATCCTGCTGACCTTTGTGGCTGCGGCCATCATTATGTTTCTGGGGATCCTGTTCTTTACCCTGATTGAGCAGATGGTGCTCTTTGTCATTTCGGTGGGACAGGAATTCATCAGGAGGCTGTAGAAAGGAGAGTGATGAACATGGCGGCGATCAGACAGATGTTTCGGAAAGTGAAAGAGTTTCTGAGAAAATTTTATGATAAAAACACGATCCGCAGAATTGCGCTGACCATTCTTGCGGCGGTTCTGCTGGTTTATGTGATCGTCAGCATTCCGGTCTGGACGTTAAAGAGCGAGACGCCTCCTGAAACCGTTTCCAGGCAGCCTCTGGAGGGAACACCGCTGAGCCCGGATGCCGGGCAGGTGACTGTGGCGGAGAACGGCGGCAGAGCGCTGACGGTCAACACGGCGGATATGACCTTTGAGGTGAAGGACGGAAACACGGGGGAAAGGTTCCGCAGCTATATCGCCGGAAGCGGCTCCGGCAGTGAGCTTGCGCTTTTGAGCCTGACTTATCTGGGCGCGGACAACAACCTGCACGAGTGGAACTCCTATGACAATTGTGTGGCATTATCCAGTTATACCATGCACCAGATCGAGAATGGGGTGCGGATTGACATCAATCTGAATGAAGGGGAATCCAATCGTTTTTATGAGTATCTGCCCAAAAAGATGAGCGTGGAGACCTACGAGGAGCAGTTTGTGGGAACGCTGAAACAGCTGATGGCGGACGGAACCCTGGAGGAGGCTACGGGAAACCGGTATCTGAGCACTCTGTCCCTGGTTTATACCAGAAGCCTGACGGAGGAATGCTATGCCGTGTCCTATACGGGAAATCCCCCTACCAGCGCTACCAACCAGATGATCGAGGTGACCAGGCTGGTTGGCTATACCACGGATATGCTGATGGAGGATGCGGAAACCTTCGGCTTTACGGTGGAAATAGCGGAGCCCGCCGAGTTTGACCTGGTGGTGGAGCTGACGCTGGACGAAAACGGTGAGCTGAAGGCCCATGTGCCCAGCGGCAGCATTGTCTCCCACAATGATTATTATACCCCTCAGAGCGTGGCGCTTCTGCCCAACTTCGGCGCTGCCGCTGCGGAGGAATATGAGGACGGTTACATTTTGGTGCCGGACGGAAGCGGCGCGCTGGTGAAATTCAACTCCTATATTGCCAATGTGACGGATTATAAGCGGCCCTTTTATGACAATGACTACTTCACCGACTATTACTATATGCCGGAGTACGCTCAGGAGCTGAATATGCCGGTCTACGGCATGCTTTACGGCTCTGCGGAGAAAACGCAGAAGGGCATTCTGGCCATCATCGAGGAAGGCGCCCGCACGGCTTATATGAATATCCGTCTTGCCAGCCTGGGCGCGGACAGCGCAAAGTATAACAAGGCGTACACATCCTTTGAGATTGCACAGTACAAGAGAGTAAAGATCAATGGAGAGTACAGCTCGAACAGCGGCACCTATCTGGTGAATACAGGGATGCAGGAGCTGGATCTGACCGTAAGATATCAGTTTTTCGGAAGAAATACCACTTACTTTGATCTTGCCAAAAGTTATCAGACGTACCTGGCTCAGGCAGAGGGGATAACGGCAGGATTTGACAACGGAGCGGCAGAGCTCTATCTGGAGGTTGTGGGAGGCTTGAATATTTCCTCTCGCTTCATCGGAATTCCCTACAGCAGGGCTTATTCCATGACAACCTTCCGGGAACTGCAGTCCATGATGGAGAGCCTGGGAGATGTCCGGTATCAGCTGCAGTATGACGGAGCCTTTAACGGAGGCATGAACGGCAGCCTGAACCGGGGAGCCGGGACGGCAGCCCGCAACGGCAGCAGGTCCGAACTCAAGAAGGTGCTGGCCTATGCGGAGGAGAAGGGCATTCCCCTTTATCTGCAGGCGGCGCTGGCGCAGGTCTGGGAGGGCGGAAACGGTTTCCGGGCATCCCGCCAGGCGGTGAGAGACTATGCCAACAATGAAGTGGAAATCTCCCGTTATCAGTATGTGCTGGGGATTTTGAACGCGGCGCTGAACGACGGCGTCACCCATGACGACTATTACCTGCTTTCCCCGAAATACCTGAGTGCGGTGACGGAAAGTTTTCTGAAGGAGGCCGGAGATTATAAGAATCTGGCCGTACCGGATCTGGCCGGCATGTATTATGCGGATTACCGTTACGAGAACTATATCAGCGGAGAGAGCGGAAATATGGTGCTGGAGGATAATCTGGAAAAGCTTTCCGAAAACAAAAGCCTTGCGCTGGCTGACCCGCATATCGATAAGATCGGCTACGGCAGCGTGGCTACGGATGTGGCCCGGGAAAGCAGCAATCATGTGACCTTTGACACTACGATTCCCTTTAAGCAGCTTGTGATGAACGGCCTGATCGACTACACCACGGAGAACGTGAACCTCTCCAGCAGAAATGCGGCTTATTTTGTCCTGCAGGCGGCGGAGCTGGGTTCCAGCCCCAAGTTTATCCTCACCTGCAAAAATGTGGATGTTTTGAAGAATTCTGATTTCAGCTATCTTTTCTCTGCACAGTTTGAGCTGCAGGAGGAAAAAATCAAGGCGATTTACCAGGAATGCAGCGCTGTCCGGGAACAGATCGGGACAAATGAGATCGCGGGGCATGAGGTGATCGAGGACGGCGTGTACCGGACGGTCTATGCCAACGGCGTGGAGGTACTGGTAAATTACAATCTGTATGATGTGACACTCTCTGACGGCACGGTGCTGCAGGCGGAAGGATACCTGATAAAGGAGGGGATGTAAATGAATAAGAGCAGGAAAAAACTGTCGTTTCGCACAATGTGGAAAATTCATGGTCTGATCTTTGCCAGCCCCTTTATCATTGGCTTTGTTGCCTTTTTCCTGGTGCCGCTGGTACAGACGATCTATTATTCCCTCAATAAGGTGGGAGTGGCTGACCAGGGCGGTATGAGCTTTGAGTGGAACGGGATACAGAATTATATTGACCTGTTCCGGACAGAGGTTACCACAGGCAATCAGACCATGATCAGACTCTTTACCGAGGAAAATCTCACCATGCTGATCAGCCTGCCCATGATTGTGGTGTTCAGTCTGTTTATGGCGCTTCTGGCAAACCAGAAGTTCAGGGGAAGGGCGGTGGTGAGGCTTCTGTTCTTTCTGCCCATCATACTTGGAATCGACGTGGTAATCGATATGCTGGCGGTTACGGCGGGAAACACTTCTCTGGATACCGGCAGTAATCTGCTGGCGGGCAGCTATGTGACGATCTTTCTGGTGAGGACGCTGAATGTGCCCATGAGGATACTGTATCCTATTATGACCTATGTGGAGAACATTTTTGAGCTGATTTCCCAGGCGGGCGTGCAGACACTGGTCTATCTGACGGCGCTGCAGTCCATCAGTCCCAGCCTGTATGAGGTGGCGAAGATGGAGGGAGCAACGGCCTATGAAACCTTCTGGAAGGTGACGATTCCTTCCATCATGAATATCACCTTCTTTGTGGTGATCTATACGATTGTGGATCTGTTCCTGAAATCCTCCATCGCTGAGGAAGCGTATGCGTTTGCGTTCTCGCAGGGCAAGATAGGCGTCGGTTCCGCGCTCTCGGTGGTTTATATCCTCAATGTGATATTGGTGTTGGCCGTTGCGGCCCTGCTTTTGAGGAAGGTGGTAAAGAAGAATGAAAAATAAACAATACTCCAAGGTGGATGCAAGCCTGGCTATTTACTTATTCCGAAATAAATCAAAGCAGACCTCGGTGAAGGTTCTCTCCCTGGTTTTGATCCTGGGTCTGTGCTTTACCATTTTGTATCCCATACTCAGTCTGGTTCCGGTGGTGTTTTCCTCCGTGGAGGATCTGGGAAATCCCAATGTGATCTGGATTCCCCAGGAATTTTCCACAGTCAGTTTTAAGATGGCCACGCGGCTGGTCATGCCCCAGGGAATCATGAGTATGCTGAAGTCCGTGTTGTATGCGGCGTTTATCATGGTGCTGCAGGTATTCTTTTCGGCCATGGTAGGCTATTCGCTGGCCCGGGTGAAGTTCTGGGGGCGCGGCGTAGTGTTCGGAATGGTGATTCTGGTGTTTCTGCTGCCCAGACAGTCTCTGCTGCTGGCACAGTATATCTCCTTTGTGCACTTTGATGTGCTGGGGATTATGGATCTCTTTACCGCGGCGGGGGAGATCAATCTGATCAACAATCCGATTGTGCTGGTGCTGCTGGCTGTGTTTGGCTTTGGAGTGAATCAGAGCCTGTTCATTTTCCTGTTCAGCCAGTTTTTCAAGAACATACCCAAGGAGCTGGAGGAGGCTTCTCTGATAGACGGATGCGGTTTCTACAAGACGTATTTCCGGATTATGCTTCCCAATGCCATCCCCATTATATCCACGGTGGGAATCCTGTCCTTTGTATGGAACTACGGAGATACTTACTATACCAATTATTTTAACCCGAACGGAGAGTATATGAGCACCCTGCTTTCCTCCACCTTTGTCTCAGCCAACAAGGAATTTATCCTGAACGCGCTGACCAACTGGTACGATGTGCCGGTGACCTCGGACATGGCCTTTGATGCCGTGAAGCAGGCGGGGGTGCTGATCTTCCTGATACCGCTTTTGATTGTGTATCTCATCGGGCAGAGAAGACTGGTGGAAAATATGGAAAATTCCGGACTGGTAGGATAAAAGTAAATGAAGAAAGGATTATGTTTGGGGATTTGTCTGGGGCTGCTGGGCGGAATGCTGGCAGGCTGCGGACAGGGGGCGGCCGAGGAGCCGCTCCCCGGGACGGAGGAGACTTCGTCGGAAAAGGAAACGGAGGAGACGGCAGATATCAGCATGTATCATAAAATGACGGTAGATATACGGCAGACATATCAGACCATGGAAAGCTTCGGAACAAGCGGAGCCTGGTGGAGCCAGTATGTGGGCGGATTTACGGAATGTGTGGATGACAGTGGTGTCAGTTCCAGGGAGCGGATTGCCACGCTTCTCTTTGACAGGGAGGAGGGGATCGGCCTGACCTGTTACCGCTTTAACCTGGGAGCCGGGTCCGCGGACAGCAGAAAGGGAACCTATTCCGATATCCACAGGCGGGCCCAGAGCTTTGAGACGGAAGAGGGCGTCTATGATTTTACAAAGGATGCAAACGCCGTATGGTTTTTGGAAAAAGCGGTAGAGCTGGGCGTGGAGGAAGTGGTACTGTTCTGCAACAGCCCGCTGGAGCGGCTGACGGACAACGGGACGGCGCAGACTACGGCAGGCGAGAAGAGCAACATTTCTCCGGAAAACTATGGTGCGTTTGCCGATTATGTGATGGACGTGGCGGAGCACTTTCTGGAGGAGGGAATTCCGGTAAAATTTCTTTCTCCCATCAATGAGCCCCAATGGGACTGGACGGAAGGCCAGGAGGGCGCACACTATGAGCCCGGGCAGACGGCAGAGCTGTATCTTGCTTTTCTGGATGAACTGGAGAGCAGGGAAGCGCTGGCGGATGTAAAGCTGTCGGGGCCGGAGAGCGGCGAATGGGGCGGGCGTGCCCTGGAGTATACGAAGGCCCTTCTGGCCGACGAAAGACTGGCGGCTCATTTTGACACGTTGGATAATCATTCTTACTGGTCGGATGAAACGGCAAAAAAGAGTTACCGGAATTATATGAAGGTGTATCACCCGGATGTAAAGCTGCGCACCAGCGAGTGGTGCGAGATGGTAAACGGCTCGGATGTGACCATGGATTCCGCCTTTCATCTGGCTCAGGAGATAGCGGAGGATCTGCGGATCCTGAATGTGGTGTCCTGGCAGAACTGGGTGGCGGTGGCCCCGGGCGGATATCGGGACGGTCTGATCTACATTGACGAGAAAAGCCAGAAATTCCGGGCGCTGAAGCGGCTCTGGAGCTTTGGAAATTACAGCAGGTATGTACGTCCCGGCTATGTGCGGGTGGATATCCAGGCGGATACCCGGGAGCAGGAGAAGATGCTGCCCACCGCATTCACCGGAGTCAATGAGGACGGAAAAGAAGAACTTGTCATGGTATTTATCAATGACGGTGTGACGGCCCAGGAGTTTGTGCTGGAGGGCTGCGGGGACTATGACAGGATTGCCGTTTATGAGACGTCGGATGCAAGAGATCTGGAGTGTGTACTGGAGGATGCTTTTTCCGCCGACGCACCTGTCACTGTGCCGGAACTGTCTGTGGTGACGGTAGTTTTGAAGAAAGAATAACAGCCTGAAGAAAGGCGTCGGCCCACAGGAAGGCCGTGAAGGGAGGAGATGCGTATGGCAGGAACCTTTGAAATAAAGGATACCTTTTATCTGAACGGCAAGCCCTTTCAGATATTGTCGGGAAGTATACATTATTTCCGGATTGTACCGCAGTACTGGCGGGACAGACTGGAAAAACTGAAGGCCATGGGACTGAATACCGTGGAAACCTATATTCCGTGGAACGTGCATGAACCGAAAAAGGGAACGTTCCTTTTTGAAGGGATGGCGGATGTGGTCAGCTTTGTGAAGCTGGCCGGAGAGCTGGGACTGTATGTGATCCTGCGTCCCTCGCCCTACATCTGCGCGGAATGGGAGTTCGGAGGGCTGCCGGGGTGGCTGTTGGCCGAAAAAGGGATGCAGGTGAGAAGCTCGTCCCCCGCATTTCTGCGGCATGTGAGGGAATATTATGAAGTTCTGCTTCCCCTGCTGAAGCCCCTTCAGATCACGGAGGGCGGCAATGTAATACTGATGCAGGTGGAGAACGAGTATGGCTATTTTGCCGATGACGCAGCATACCTTGAGACAATCAAGAAGCTGCTGCAGGACGGCGGAATCAATGTACCGCTGATCACCTCCGATGAGCCGAAGGCGGAGAGCATTCTGGGAGGCAGGGTGGAAGGTGCGCTGCCCACCGGAAATTTCGGCTCCAAAACCAGAGAACGCTTTGAGGTGCTGAAGGAGTTTACCCAGGGCGGGCCGCTGATGTGCGCGGAGTTTTGGGTGGGCTGGTTCGATCATTGGGGCAACGGCGGACATATGACAGGCAACCTGAAGGAAAGCGCTGCGGATCTGGAAGAGATGGTGCGCCTTGGGCATGTCAATATTTATATGTTTATCGGCGGGACGAACTTTGGCTTTATGAACGGTTCCAACTATTACGATCAGTTGTCCCCGGATGTGACTTCCTATGATTATGACGCGGTGCTGACCGAGGCAGGGGATTTCACGGAGAAATATTATCGTTATCAGGAAATCCTTCGAAAGGTGACTGACATACCCGAGGTAAAGCTTACGGCGCAGATTGGGAAGAAGGCTTATGGACGGGTTGCCGTCAGAGAAAGAGTAGGGCTGAAGCAGGCGCTTTCCGAGCTGTCAAAGCCGGTGGAAAGCCTGCAGCCTCAGAGCATGGAGCGGCTGGGACAGAGCTATGGGTACATCCTCTATACCTCTCCGGTCAGAAATGAGAGAAAACTGGAGCGGATTCGCCTGTGGGAGGCAAACGACAGGGCCAATATTTTCCTGGGAGAGAAGCGTCTGCTGAATCTCTACGACCGGGAGCTTCTGTCGGAGCATAAGCTGGCGCAGGAAGCCAGGGAGGGAGAGGAGATCGCCATTCTGGTTGAAAACATGGGACGTGTGAATTTTGGACCCATGATGAACAGGCAGCGAAAGGGTATAGACGGCTGTGTACAGATCAACGGTCATATGCATACCGGCTGGAAACAGTATCCGCTTCCCCTGGAGCACCTGGAGCGGTTGGACTATACAAAAGGATACACGGAAGGGATGCCTGCATTCTACCGCTTCGTGCTGGAGGTGGAGGAGCCGGGAGACACCTTCCTGGAGCTGGACGGCTGGGGAAAGGGCTGTGTGTTCCTGAACGGCTTCCACCTGGGGCGGTTCTGGGAGATCGGGCCCCAGAAAAGGCTGTATGTACCCGCTCCGCTGCTGCGCAGGGGACGGAATGAAATTGTGGTCTTCGAAACGGAGGGAAAGACGGCGGAAGAGATCTGCTTTTACGACGCTCCGGACCTGGGCTGAGCAAGCAATCTATTTACACCCGGCCCCCGCGGGCCGGCAGAACAGAAAACCGGGATAAGAAAGTCGGGAAAAAGAAGAGAGCTGTATCAGGCGGAGGGTTCCGCCGGATACAGCTCTTTTGGCAGTTGTGTTTATGCAATGTCCTTTGCCGGACCGCTGGATTCCCGGACAATCAGGGAAGGTGCGATCAGCTGAAGCTGAGGAAGCGGCGTGGAATTATAGATGCCGTCCACGGTTTTTACCAGTGTCTCCGCAAAGACATCATAATTATAGTCTATGCTGGTAAGCAGAGGAGTAGCCATGCTGCAAAGATCGGTGTTATCATAGCCGACCACGGAAATATCCTCCGGGATCCGCAGACCGTGAGCCCGAATACAATTCATGGCGCCTACGGCGGCGGAATCATTGATACCGATCACGGCAGTGGGAACAGAGCTGGATTCCAGCAGCTTTTCCGTGAGACAATATCCGGTCTCATAATCATAGCCGCCGAAGGTATCGTAAAATTCGGGCAGAAAAGGCAGCTGGTATTTAGACAGGATCTGCTTGTAACGCTTTCTTTTTTCATAGGAGGAGGCCACGCTGTCCCATCCGCCCACCAAAGCGATATTTCTGTGGCCCAGAGAGAGAAGATGTTCCATTGCCAGATCCATGGTGTGAATGGCATCAATGCGCACCTGGTAGCAGGAGGTGCCGTCCAGCTTGCCGGTGAGGATGACAGGGATGGAGTTGCACACCTGGTTCACCTTTTCCACAAAGGATTCGTTGGAATGCAGATCGTCCACCCGTCCGCCAACCAGGATAATGGCATCCACTCGCTGTTCCTCCATGAGGATCATCTGGGCTTCCTCGATTTCCTGCTGACCCAGGGAGTTTTCCAGAAGCAGAGAGTAGCCGAATTTCCGGGCCGCCTGTTCACAGGCGACAAAAAGCTTCGCGTAGTAAGCGTTGCGGACATCTGCCATAATGATACCGATTACCTTCCGCCTGGTTTCGGACAGGCTTCTGGCCAGGGCGTTGGGGCGAAAATTGTATTTGTCAATGATAGACTGAACGGTCTCCCGCTTGTCTGCCTTCACACCGGCGTTGTTGGTGAGCACCCTGGACACAGTGGCAGGGGATACGCCGGCTTCCTTTGCAATATCGTAAATCGTCAGTTTTTTCCCTTCCGGGCTCTTCAGGTCTTCCATAATTATCAATTCCTCTGCCTGTATTATAATATAAATACAGCAATCTGTCACTATCTGAAAGTTTTTTTGCCAACTGCCCGCCGCGGTTTCATCCTGTTCGCGCTGTGAACGGCAGCCCGGTTCATTTCATCCTGAAGCGACATACCGGCAAAACATCCCCATATTCGACAAATTAAATTGTAGCATAGTGTCATGGAGTATGGTATAATATGCGCAAAGGGCAGAGTCAAGTGGTCGGAGAACCGGCTGCCAAGCTTGCTTGAGCAGCCGACTCTCCGACCATTTGACGAGCGAAGCGACCCCGGAAAACCGAAGGTTTTTCGGGGTATGCCCGAAGAAAAACTTATTCGGGTTAAGCCCGAAAACAAGTTTATTCGGGATAAGCCCGAAGATGAATTCTTTCGGGGAAATCCCGAAGATGACTTATTCGGGTTTAAGCCCGAAAACAACCTTGATCGGGGTATGCATATGAAGAAGAGAATCAGATTGAAGGGTCGCATTAAGACCTTTATACAGTTTGGCATTTATCTTGGAGTACTCCTGTGCGGTGTTGACGCGGCGATGGTTCTGATCGATGTGAGAGCGGGACTGCTGCTTGCGGGATATCTTGCGGTCTATTTTGCCATTACGCTGTCCCTCTATTTCTACAATAAGCCCATTATTATGAATGAGCTTGTGAGCTTTGCAACGGAATACGGACAGATTCAGCGTAAGCTGCTGAGAGAGATGGATCTTCCATATGCGCTGCTGGATGACAGCGGAAAGGTGATCTGGACGAATCTGGCCTTTGAAGCCGTGATTCATCAGCCCAAGGGCTACAGCAAATCCATCACTGCGCTGTTTCCCTCAATCACCCGGGACAGGCTGCCGGACGACAGTGGACTGGACGAGGCACAGTATGAGCTGGAATATGAGGGAAACGAATATGTGATAAAGTTCAGGAAGCTTTCTCTCAAGGATATGGCGGAGCACAGTGACATGATCGACGCCCAGGGCTACAACGGGTATCTCATCGCCGTCTATCTGTATGACGAGACGGCGCTTCACATAGCCCTGCAGGAGGTGGATGACCAGAGCCTTGCGGTGGGAATGATTTACCTGGATAACTATGAGGAAGCGCTGGAGAGCGTGGAGGAGGTTCGCCGCTCTCTGCTGATTGCGTTGATTGACCGTAAGGTAAACAAATATATTTCCGCACTGGACGGCATCTGTAAAAAGCTGGAGAAGGACAAGTATCTTGTCATTATGAGAAAGCGTGCCATTGCGGAGCTGCAGGATTCCAGGTTTGATCTTCTGGAGGAGGTCAAGACCGTAAACATCGGCAATGAGATGGCGGTGACCATCAGCATCGGCGTGGGACTGGACGGCCTGACCTACGCCCAGAATTATGAGTTTGCACGCAACGCCATAGATCTTGCCCTGGGGCGAGGCGGCGACCAGGCGGTCATCAAGGCGCCGGAGAGCATTACATATTACGGCGGCAAGAGTCAGCAGATAGAAAAGAATACCAGAGTGAAGGCCAGAGTGAAAGCCCATGCGCTTCGGGAGATTATCAGCGGCAAGGATCTGGTGCTCGTCATGGGGCATCGCATGCCGGATGCGGACAGCTTTGGCGCGGCTGTGGGTATTTACCGGATTGCACAGACCTTGGGCAGAAAGGCGCACATTGTGCTGAACGAAAGTCCCTCATCCATTGCCCCCATGGTGGAATTGTTCAAGAGTAATCCCGAATACGAGGAGGACATGATCGTAGGCAGCCAGCAGGCTATTGAAATCAGCAACAGCAACTGTGTGCTGGTTGTGGTGGACGTGAATAAGCCCTCTATCACGGAATGCCCGGATCTGCTGCGCTTCTGTAAGTCAGTGGTGGTGCTGGATCACCACAGACAGGGGACGGAGACCATTGAGAATGCAACCCTTTCCTATGTGGAGCCCTATGCTTCTTCCGCTTCGGAGATGGTGTCCGAAATTTTGCAGTATACTTATGATAATATCAAGATACGGACGGAGGAAGCGGACTGCATGTACTCCGGCATCATGGTAGACACTAATAATTTTATGACAAAGACGGGAGTGCGGACCTTCGAGGCGGCGGCTTTCCTGCGGAGAAACGGCGCGGACGTGACCCGGGTACGCAAGCTGTTCCGGGAGGACGCGCTGGAGTACAAGGCGAAGGCGGACGCAGTCAGCCAGGCGGAGATTTACAGACAGTATTTTGCTATTTCCATCTGCACGGCGGACGAGCTTCCCAGCCCTACGGTAATCGGAGCGCAGGCGGCCAACGAGCTTCTGAACATCAAGGGAATCAAGGCTAGCTTTGTGCTGACGGATTATCAGGGAAAAATATATATCAGCGCCCGTTCCATCGATGAGGTAAATGTACAGATCATCATGGAGAGAATGGGGGGCGGCGGGCATTTGAGCACGGCGGCCTGCCAGATGGAAGGAATGGGTATCATAGAAGCAATCGGCGTGCTGAAGCGCACCATTGACTCAATGCTTGACAACAACGAGATTTAGAATAAAGTACAGAAAGGATTTGACAATATGAAGATTATATTACTTCAGGATGAGAAGAAGCTGGGAAAAAAAGGTGATATCGTAGAGGTCAGCGAGGGATACGCAAGAAATTATATTCTGCCGAAGAAGATCGGTGCGGAGGCTTCCGCTAAAAATATGAACGATCTGAAGCTGAAGAAGGCAAATGACGCGAAGGTGGCACAGGAGCAGCTGGATGCTGCGAAGGCACTGGCTGCCGATCTGGAGGACAGGATTGTGACGATCCGGATCAAGGCAGGGGAGGGCGGAAAGGTGTTTGGTTCCGTCTCCGCAAAGGAAATTGCGGCGGCTGTGAAGGAGCAGTGCGGCATTGAAATTGACAAGAAGAAGCTTCAGCTTGCCGACAATCTTCGGAATTTTGGCAGCTATGAGGTGGGGATCAAGCTTCATCCTCAGGTGACGGGAAAGCTGACGGTTAAGGTAACAGAGTAAAGGGAAGCTGCACAGTAAAGTCTCTTTATTCAGAAAAGGCCGGAAGTGCATTTTCCGGGGAGACAATTTACAGGGAAACATATGGATGAAAATGTAATAAAGAGGATACTGCCCCACAGTATTGAGGCGGAGCAGTCCGTGATCGGCTCCATGATTATGGATCGGGAGGCCATTGTGGTGGCTTCTGAGCTGGTGTCGGGAGAGGATTTTTATAACAGACAATACGGCATTCTCTTTGAGACCATGGTGGAGCTGAACGATTCCGGAAGCCCGGTGGATCTGGTCACCCTTCAGAATAAACTGAAGGAGAAGGATGTTCCTCCCGAGGTCAGCAGCCTGGAATTTGTCCGGGATCTGATTACGGCGGTGCCTACCTCGGCCAATATCAAGTACTATGCGAACATCGTGGCGGAAAAAGCGACCCTGCGGCGCCTCATCAGGCTCAACGAGGAAATTGCGAATACCTGCTACGCGGGGAAGGAGAGTCTGGAATACATTCTTGAGGATACGGAGAAGAGAGTGTTCCAGCTGGTTCAGAAGAGAAATACGGACGATTTCGTGCCCATACGCCAGGTGGTAATGAACGCCATGGATAAGATCGAAATCGCTGCAAAAAACAAGGGAAGCGTCACAGGGATTCCCACCGGATTTATTGATCTGGATTACCGCACTGCGGGTATGCAGCCCTCGGATCTCATATTGGTGGCTGCCCGTCCTTCCATGGGAAAGACAGCCTTTGAGCTGAACCTGGCGCATTATATGGCGTTTAAGAAAAATTTGACCGTTGCTCTGTTCAGCCTGGAGATGAGCAAGGAACAGCTGGTGAACAGAATGTTTTCCCTGGAATCCAACGTGGATGCGCAGAAACTCCGCACGGGCCAGCTGAACGATCAGGAGTGGGAGCGGCTGATCGAGAGCGCGGGAACCATAGGAAAGTCCAAGCTGATTATAGACGATACGCCGGGTATCAGTATTTCCGAGCTGCGGTCAAAATGCAGAAAATATAAGCTGGAGCACGATTTGTCTATTGTTATGATCGACTATCTGCAGCTGATGTCGGGAAGCGGCAGATCAGAGTCAAGACAGCAGGAGGTTTCGGATATCTCCCGTTCCCTGAAGGCGCTGGCGAGGGAACTGAGCGTGCCGGTGATTGCCCTGTCTCAGCTGTCGCGTGCGGTGGAGCAGAGGCCGGATCGCAGGCCCATGCTCTCAGACCTGAGAGATTCCGGAGCAATCGAGCAGGATGCCGATGTGGTTATGTTCCTTTATCGGGACGATTATTATAATCATGATTCACCGGACAAAGGGATTTCGGAGGTCATTATTGCCAAACAGAGAAACGGTCCTATCGGCACTGTCAAACTGGCCTGGCTGCCCGAATATACAAAGTTCGCAAATCTGGAACACGGAAAGAGCGGAGAGTAAAGGTACAGATACCTTTGAGATACGGAAACGAATGTTATTTAACCTACGGAAGAGAATGAGCAGATTACTCATTCTCTTTTGCATATGTGGAAAGGAGTCGGAATGGGTAATTTTTTGTTTATTTCAGATGCAGCGAAGGAAGTCAGGGTGGAAAGCCATGTGCTGCGCTACTGGGAGGAGGAACTGCACCTTCCCATCAAACGCAACGAGCTGGGACACCGGTATTATACGGAAGAGGATGTAGAACGCTTTAAACAGATCAAGGGAATGAAAGAGAGGGGACTACAGTTGAAGGCGATCAAAATGATCCTCAAGGACGGGAAGCTGGATGTGCTTTCTCAGGGAAAACCTGAGCACAGGGAACCGCAGGGGGAAGAGATGGAGGAAATCGTACAGCCACAGAACGGACTTGCCATCGACATTGTAAAGAATCAGGCAGAAGCCGTGACGGCAGAGTCCAGGGAGGACAAGTCCAGAAGGCTTCAATGGCTGCTGCAGCAGCTGATCAAGGAGACCCTGCAGGAAAATAACAGTGAGCTTT
>ERZ779624.101-NODE-101-length-35537-cov-9.064314_pt1 | contig 35537 bp, 29 predicted proteins | sample MGYA00514190_ERZ779624 | MGnify/ENA primary metagenome ERZ779624 (study PRJEB29562, sample SAMEA4376706) | mouse gut metagenome | isolation source: Cecum | study: EMG produced TPA metagenomics assembly of the A DSS colitis mouse model was used to assess the... | reverse complement strand
GGACAAGGAGCGCGAAGTGCGGGCTTTCGAGTGTAAAAGTTATCGCAAAGAAAAACCAAGCGAAAAAGGAAGGAGCGGAGAAATGCGGAGATAACCGACTTTTGAGAACATGAAACGATGTTTGACGGCGGAAGGTGCAAGCCTTCTGTATTCATGTTGCCAAAAGTGGATTCTCTTCGTGTATCCGCTCCCTTTTTGTATTGACATAAGGAATCGTTCCTGTGTTGACCTGTCCGCTTTTGCGGCAGGTTTGGGCAGGTTCGGCGGAAACGAGGCGGTATCTCCTGCATGGCAGCAGGGATACCGCCGTTTTGCGCGAATAAGCAGAGTCAGAAAACCGTTCAGCCGGAGCCGTGCTGGCACGGGCGAAGGAGAAACGGCTCTTCTGACGAGCAACGCGAACTCGGAAAGCGAAGCTTTACGAGTCTGCGGGCCTGTTTATTTGCAGGTAACTGCTGCACGGGGATGTTTCCCGGGCGGCAGTTACAATGAAATGTTTACGAGGAGGAGTATGATGTCACAGATAACGGTATCAGATCTGACCTTCTGCTATGAAGGCAGCTATGACAATATTTTTGAAGGAGTATCGTTCGTACTGGATACGGACTGGAAGCTGGGCTTTATTGGTAGGAACGGAAAAGGAAAGACAACCCTTTTGCGTCTTTTGATGGGAAATGCCGAAAAATATGCGTATCAGGGGAGTATCCGTGCGTCGGTGGCTTTTGACTATTTTCCTTACACGGTGACAAGAGAACAGGAGGCGCTTCCTGCGGCGGAGCTGTTCGAGGCGCTGAGGCCGGATTTTGAGCTTTGGCGGGTGCTGTGCGAGCTGGAGCAGCTGGCGTTGGATCCGGAATGCCTGTATCGTCCCTTTTCCACCTTAAGCCATGGCGAGCGCACCAAGGCAATGCTGGCGCTGCTTTTTTCACAGGAGAACTTTTTTCTGCTGGTGGACGAGCCAACCAATCATCTTGACAGCAGGGCGAGAAAGGTGGTGCAGGATTACCTGAGAACGAAAAAGGGTTTTATCCTTGTCTCTCACGACAGAGAACTGTTGGACGCCTGCATCGATCATGTGTTGGTGCTGAACCGGGAGACCATCCAGGTGGAAAAGGGAAATTTCAGCACTTGGTGGGAAAACAAGGAGAGGCAGGACAGCTTTCATCGCTCGGAGAACGAGAAGCATCTGCGGGAGATCGGAAAGCTGAAGGAGGCGGCCGACAGGGCGGCCGGATGGGCGGATAAAAACGAGCGGACCAAGATTGGCTATGATCCGATCAAGGATCATGACAGAGGTATCGACGCAAGAGCCTACATCGGTGCAAAGACAAAGAAGATGCAGAGCAGGGTGAAAAATACGAGGCGGCGGATTGATGACGAGATTGCGGAGAAGGAGGGGCTTTTGAAAGACATTGAGAGTCCGGTGGAGCTGAAGCTGATGCCGCTTACTTTTCATAAGGAGGTTTATGTGCTGGGCCGGGAGTTGTGCATCGGATATCCGACGCAGGAGAGGTCTGCCCGGTCTGCGGAGGATGCAGGGCCTGGCGGGATGTTTTCCACGGATGAAAGCGGATTGCGGAATGAAGGATGCCACACGGCGCTGCGGAACTTTGATTTTATCCTGCGCCGGGGGGAGCGAATTCTTTTGAAGGGAGAGAACGGCTGCGGAAAGTCCAGCCTGATCAGGGCGGTACTTGCAGCGGCAGGGGCTTCGGAAATGACGGGTATTTCGGAGGGAAGGGCCAGGGATACCACCTTCTGCCCGGGAACCAGGGAGGTTCTCCCGCAGATCACATCCGGCGTTCTGGAGGTGCCTGCAGGCCTGAAGATATCCTATGTGAACCAGGACACCGGATTTTTAAAGGGCAGTCTGTCCGAGTTTGCCCGGGGGAGGGGGCTGGAGGAAAGTCTGCTTCTTTCGCTGCTCAGACAGTTGGATTTTGACAGGATACAGTTTAGAAAGGAGATGGAGGAATATTCCGAGGGACAGAAGAAAAAGGTTCTGCTGGCGGCAAGCCTGTTGACTCCCGCCCATCTCTATATCTGGGATGAGCCGCTGAATTATATTGATATCTTTTCCAGAATGCAGCTGGAGGAGCTGATTTTGAAGTACCGGCCTACCATGCTGCTGGTGGAGCACGATGGGGTCTTCGGGGAAAAGGTAGCCAGCCGCATTGTTTCCATGTGCGGAGAGAAGGAGGCGGCATTGACGGACTGACCGGCATGTTTTTGAACCGATGACGGGGAAGGAATGAACAGTCTGGCGGGACAAAGAAGCAGGGCGGCGGGTCTGGCCGAACCGTCAGGAACGGTTCAGGTTCCGGTACTGGCTTGGGGTCATGCCCGTCTGCTTTTTAAACTGTCTCATAAAGTGCAGTTCATTTTCATAGCCGCAGAAGGCGGCAAGGGCATGAACGGACATTTCCGTGGTCCGCAGGTAATATTTTGCCTGCTTGATCCGGGCGGCAATGATGTCCTGAATGCAGGTGACGTCGAAAAAAAGTTTATAGAGATGCTGAAAGTGGGATGTGCTGACGGGAACCTGGCTTGCCAGGTCGACCACATTCCATTTTTTGTCCGGAGCATTGAGAATTTCCATGCGGAGTCTGCTTAAGGGATAGTAGTATTTGTTTCGGATGTTGACGTCGCTCGCTCCATGATACAGGGAGGACAGGGAGTAGAGCAAGGTGTGCATCAAAGCGTCCAGAGTGTCTTCGCGGTAAAGATGAGACGAGAATTTTTCCGTGACTACCAGGCGGCAGTAATCCGTCAGAGTTCCCATAAAGGGGAGTACAAAGGGGGTACTCAGGGGCAGGGAGAGCCGCTGTAAAAGATCGGTGTCATCCCCGTGGAGCTCAAAGTGAATCCAGTCGTCGTTGTAATGGGGCTCACGGCAGCCGTAGCGGATGGGAACATGCCTGTCATAGAGGATGACTGTACCTGGCGGAGTGTCTATGAGAATGCCGTTCTGTTCAAAAAAGGCGTTTGTCTTCACCAGCAGCAGGGTGTAATCCTCATACCCGGCGGGAATACAGGTGTTCAGAACCATCATGTGCCGGGAATCATATCCGCATCGGTTTACCGTTATCATGGAAGCCCTCCTGTGTTTACAGAAAAGATCAGTTTATTACAGTTTAGGAAATTGCGGACTGCCTGTCAATACGGTAGACTGAGAAAAAGAAAAGTCCGGTTGGGCAGGCGGCTGCCAAACGGTGCGGCGGTTTGATTGACAGCTGCGGAAAGTCCCGCAGAAGGTGTAAGGAGGCAGAGGATGGAACAGAAAAGGTATGCGGCATGGGCGGAAGAAATGCTGGAAAAAGTAAAAGATAAAATGGCGTGGGTCAGTGAGAAGAACAGGGACAGGATTCCATACACCACGGATGAGAAAGGAAACTATGACGACCGCTCGGATGAGGGCAGGGAGTGGAACCCGGACGACGGGCTGTGCTGGTGGACCAACGGATTCTGGGGCGGCATTATGTGGCTTCTCTATCAGGATACAGGGGAGCAGCGCTATCTGGAGATTGCCAGAAGCAGCGAAAAAAAGCTGGAAAAATGCTTTGACAGCTTTTACGGGCTGCACCATGACGTGGGTTTCATGTTTCAGCCAACGGCGGTGGCGGACTATCGTCTGACGGGAAATACAAATTCCAGAAGGATTGCTCTGCATGCGGCAAACCTGTTGGCGGGCAGATTTAATCCGGCAGGCAGATTTATCCGGGCCTGGAACCGGACGGGGGAACGCGACAACAGCGGCTGGGCCATCATTGACTGTATGTTCAATATCTCCCTGCTCTATTGGGCTTCCGCGGAGAGCGGGGATCCCAGATTTCGTCAGATCGCCATGCTTCACGCGGACACGGTGATGGAGCATTTTATCCGGCCGGACGGTTCTGTGTGCCATATCGTGGAATTTGATCCGGAGAGCGGGAAAATGCTTGGAAGCCTGGGCGGACAGGGCTATGGGGAGGGTTCCTCCTGGACCAGGGGACAGGGCTGGGCTCTGTATGGGTTTGCATGCAGTTATGCAAACACGGGAAAGGCTGCGTATCTGGAGGCGGCGGAGAGAGTGGCCCGTTACTGTATGGCGAATATACCGGAGAGCGGTATTATTCCGGTGGACTTCCGGCAGCCTGGGGATGCGGCGTGGGAGGATTCCTGCGGAGCCTGTATCATTGCAGGCGGATTTCTGGAGCTGGCAAAGCATGTGCGGGAGTCGGCGGGGGAAGAATATAGGGGCTGTGCCGTCCGGATCCTGAAGGCCATTGCGGATACCAGGGCCGACTGGTCGGAGGGCTGCGATGCCATCGTGCAAAATTGCAGTGCCGCCTGGCATGACAGCAGGCATCACTTTACCATGGTGTATGCGGATTATTTCTTGATCGAAGCGCTTTACAGGCTGGCGGGAACGGATGTGGGGATGTGGCTGGCCGGTGAGGCGGGGGCGGTGGGCGCTGCCAGAGAAGGATAGAGACAGAAAGGGCAGGAACAGAAAAGGCGAAACAGAAAGAACAGAGACAGAAAGGGCAGGGAGAGAAGGAATGGGGACTAAAGCAATGGAGAGGGAAACGACAGTGGAAGAGAAACAGAGGGAAGCCGGCAGCCGGGTAGTGGTGTATCCCGTCCCGGAGGGAGCGGCGCGCCAGAGAGACTTTATTCTGAAGGTTCGTCCTGCGGGGCAGGAGCAGTGGCAGGAGGTGGGCTGCTATCAGGTAAAGGTGGATATGCATGATGTGCGGCTGGCTTCCATGGCATTCTTTGATTTTCAGGGAACGGTGGAGGTGGAGGTCACGGTTCCCGGGTTCTATTATTTTTACAGGGCAGATGTGCGGCCGCTGTCTTTGGGCATTGTGCCCAGGGTGGAGCCCAGGCGAATTACCTTTACCCTGAACCGCCCCGCCAATCTGTCCGTGGAGTGCAACGGGGAACGGTTTCACAATCTGCATCTGTTTGCGGGAGCCATCCAGGATAAGCCAGACAAATCTGGGGAAAATGTACTGGTGATTAAAGGCTCTCCCGGCCTGGGGGAAGGTGTGGGAGACGGGCTGAATCGGATTATCGAGAGTATGCCAGAGGGAAGGCTTGTGTATATTGAGCCCGGTATTCATTATGTTGGGGAATGCCTCTGGCATCTGCCCTCCCACACAAACGTGTATCTGGAGGGAGGCGCCGTCCTGCGGGGAGCGCTGGTGTGCGATCACGCGGAGGACATTCGGATCTTTGGACGGGGAATACTTTATCTTGCCGATTTCCAGCGGTTTGGCGGGGTGAACGGGCTGCGTTTGAGCCACAGCCGGAATCTGACGGTGGAAAATCTGATGTTTGTCAATCCGCCTCATTACACGATTCATCTGGGTGACTGTGAGCATGTGGCAATACACAATGTAAAGTCTTTCAGCTGTGAGGGATGGAGCGACGGGATCGACATGATGAGCTGTCGTGACGTGCTTGTGGACGGGGGATTTCTGCGCACCTCCGACGACTGTATCGCGGTCTATGGAAGCCGCTGGGACAATCGGGGAGACAGCCGCGGAATTGTGGTCAGAAACCTTACGGTGTGGGCGGATGTGGCTCATCCCATGATGATCGGCACGCACGGGGCACATGAGGAGGACGGCGACTTGATCGAGGATGTACTTTTTGAAAATATCGACGTTCTGGAGCATCATGAGTATCAGGCGGGTTATCTGGGCGTGATGTGTATCAACGCCGGAGACAAAAATACCGTGCGGAATATCACCTGGCGGAATATTCGGATAGAACCCTTTGCCCACGGGAAGGTGCTGGATGTTCAGGTCAAGTGGAACAGGGATTACAATCCTGCCCCGGGCAGGCTGATCACCGGTATCCGGTTGGAGCAGATTCATGTCATGTCCGGGTTCGGGGAGGAGTCCTCCTGCATCTGCGGCTATGACGGGGAACACAGTGTGGAGAATGTGGTGATAAAAGGTTTCTTTCGGGACGGCCTCCGGGCGGAAAGTCTGGAGGAGGCCAATGTGGTGGTGGGAGCTTTTGCCCGGAACGTTGTGTTGGAGTAGAGCGTGTTTGAAGGGGAACTGTAACCGGCACAGTGATTGCCTCCCGGCAGGAATTCGTGTATAATGGTTCCAAAGGAAAAATTGTACGGAGGGATACCGCAGATGCTGCCATATATATTGATTGCGGAGGATGACAATGAGATCAACGGAATGTTGACGGAGCTTCTGGAGAGCAGGGGGTATCACACAAAATCGGCATATTCGGGAACGGAGGCGCTTCTTTATCTGGAAAAGGAAGCGCCTTGTGCCGTTTTGCTGGATCTGATGCTGCCGGGAATGACAGGGGAGGAGCTGCTGGAGCGGATCAGGGAGAAGGACTCCGGGATTGCCGTGATCGTCTCTTCGGCCAGGGACGCCGTGGATACCCGGGTGAAGCTGCTGCGGGCGGGAGCGGATGATTATCTGGTGAAGCCGTTTGATATCGAAGAGCTTCTGGCCAGGCTGGAGGCAGTGCTGCGCAGAAAAGGGACTTCGCCCAGGCAGGAGGGAGAGGAGAAGCGGTTGGTTTTCCGGGACATTGTCATGGAACCCGACCGGCACAGGGTGACGGTTGGAGGACAGGAGATTGCGCTGACCAGGAGGGAATATCTCATACTGGAGCTGTTGATTTCCAACCCCCAAAAGGTATTTACCAGAAACAACATTTTTGAATCTGTCTGGAATGAAGAATTTGTGGGTGAGGACAATGCGGTGAATGTGCATATCAGCAATATCCGCCAGAAGCTGGCCGGAGTAAATCCGTCGGAGACCTATATACAGACCGTGGGGGGAATCGGCTTCAAAATGAAAACTTTATGATTTCTTTAAACTTTTCCTACGATTTCTAAAGAGACGGAGGGTAGAATAAGGTCTGTCGGATAGGAACAGGGCTATCCCGAAGCTGAATAAAAAAGCGTATTCGGCGGGTTTTGGCGCGTGTCGCGGCGCGCGGACAGGCAAAAGGATGAGAAAAGGAGAAGCGGAGGAGTATGTCCTGAGAACGGAAGGGCTCACAAAGAGATACGGCGGCCGTCCGGCGGTAAACGGCGTGAGTCTGCATGTGAAAAAGGGAGCTGTATACGGCCTGATCGGGAAAAACGGGGCGGGCAAGACCACCTTTATGAAGATGGTGGCAGGACTGGCCCGGCCGGACGGAGGACAGATTGAGCTGTTCGGCAGCAGGGAGCTGGAGAGGCAGCGTGTGCGCATGGGAACCTTGATTGAGGCGCCGGGGCTGTACAAGGGTATGACCGCCAGGGAAAATCTGGAGGTGGTGCGCCGCGCCTATGGCATCACGGAGCGGGACTGCATCGAAAAAATGCTTGTTCTGACAGGGTTGGAGCACACCGGCAAGAAGAAGGCAGGGGCATTTTCCATGGGGATGAAGCAGCGTCTGGGGCTGGCGGTCGCCCTGCTTGGAAATCCGGACTTTCTGATTCTTGACGAGCCCATCAACGGTCTGGACCCCGAGGGGATTCATCAGATGAGGGAGCTGCTTTTAAAATTGAACAGGGAGAGAAATGTCACAATCCTTCTGTCGAGCCATATTCTGGGAGAGCTGTCCCGGATTGCCACGGCCTACGGTATCATTCGGGAGGGTGAGCTGGCGGAGGAATTTGACGCGAAGGAGCTGGAGGTGCGCTGCAGGAGGTGTCAGAGGCTGACGGTAGACAATGCGGAGCGGGCGTCGGCAGTTCTGGAGGAACAGCTTCACATCCGGGAATACGATGTGCCGGAGGCTTCCGTCATCCGGATTTTTGAACATCTGGAGGACTCCGTGGAGATCAACCGCAGGCTGACGCTGGCGGGAATAGAGATACGGGAAAGTTATCTGGCAGGGCAGGATCTGGAGAGTTATTTTATGACCCTGATGAACGACGGGAAGCAGGAACGGCGCGGGGAAGGAGTGTGAAAGGAATGATCAATTTATTAAAGGCGGAGCTTTATAAGCTGCAAAAGAGCAGGAGCTTTTGGGTATCCGGAGCACTGATCGTACTGTTTGCGGTGAGTATTTATCTCTTTTATGTGCTGCTGCGGGACGGAATGATAAACGGTATGGACGCAGAGGGCGCGGTGATCCAGGGAGAGCTTCCGGCGCTGGGGATTCTGGATATATTGAGACAGATTTTTGCCAACAGGAATGCGGTTATCTTTGCCACGATCTTTGTAAGTCTTTTTGTACTTGGAGATTACAGCAGCGGTGCCGTAAAGAACTTTGAAGGAAAGGGACTGCGGAGAGAGGAAATCTACCTTGCGAAATTTCTGGTGACTGAGTTGGGAGCAGTGCTTCTGTATCTGATGGCGGCGCTTGCGGTTTTCCTGGGCGGTATTGTCTTCTTTGGGACGGAGCAGATAAACGGGGGGTTTTTCCGCAGCTTTCTATCCTATCTTTCCCTGCAGCTTCTGTATCTGACCGGATATACGGCGGTGATCGTCCTGATCTGTGAGATGACAAGAAACACGGCGGGACTTCTGATATCGGTGCTGGGGATTCTGATGTTTTCCAGCGTTCTGCTGCAGGGAGTGGATCTGATTCTGGATACCCTGGGCGTGTCCTTCAGGATATCCAGATACTGGGTCATGACTGCCATGGACAGGTGTCCCGTCACGGATATTTCCAGGCAGTTTATCACGGAATCCGGACTTGTGGCGGCGGGTTGGCTTGTGGTTTCGCTGGGGGCAGGGATGGTTTATCACATGCGGAAGGATATTGTTTAAGCGATGGAAAAAATACTCATGGGCGGACTGCTTCTGGCGGTGGTTCTGCTTGGGATCAGGCTGTGGTGTTACAGACGGCAGATTGCGCATCTGCTGGATCAGATGGGTTGTCTGGAGCAGGAGGATACGAATTATCGGCTATCCTCCTGCTGTTGTGTGGGCAGGACGGAGGAGCTGATCAGGGAGCTGAACCGTGTGTCAGGTCTGAACCGGGACAAGATGCTGCTTTTGAAAAGAGAAAACAGAAGCTACCGGGAGAGTATTACCGGGATTTCTCATGACATACGGACGCCCCTGACTGCCGCCAGGGGTTATGCCCAGATGCTTCTGGACGGCACTGTGTCTGAGGATGGCAGGCGTAGGGCTTATCTGGAAAAGATAAACTGCCGCATCGGTGACACGGTGGAAATGCTGGAGCAGTTGTTTGAGTATGCCAGAGCGGAAGCGGGAGAGTTGACTTTCCAAAAGGAACGCTTGAATGTGGGTAATCTTTTTGCGGATACGGTATCTGCTTTTTATGACGATTTTGTCCGGAGGGGCAGCGAGCCTATAGTGGAGCTTTGTAAGGCGCCCTGCTATGTGGAGGCGGACAGAGACAGGCTGAGACGGATCTTTGAAAACCTGCTTAAGAATGCGCTGGTACATGGGGTGGGAGAGTACAGAATCCGGCTTGCCAAAAGGGAAGACAGGGTGGAGGCAACGGTGGAAAACCGCACGGAGACCATTGAGGAGACGGACATGGGGCATATTTTTGAGCGGTTTTATACCTCAGATCAATCCAGAACCCGCAAGACAACCGGTCTGGGGCTTGCGCTGGTAAAGCGATATGCGGAGGAAATGGGAGGGAGCGTAAACGCCCTTCTGCGGGAGGGCATCTTCTGCATAACGGTGTCTTTTCCCGTGCTGCCGCCGGAGGCACAGCATGGCCAGCAGGAGTGAGAGGCGATTATGGCTGCATTTTTTACTCGTAGAAGGCCTTAACCCGGATGGACTGGTTATAGTCTCCGAACTGTTCCCCGAAGAGGGTACAGCCGCCGCAGTTTGCGGTATTTTCCGGCACCTCGATGCGAAAGGAGAGCAGACTGTTGTAGTCGATGCACAGACGGTCTACAGTCACATCGGAAAGCTTCTGGCCGCCGTCCATAAACGTTCCTTCCTGGTTGATGATCAGGGTTTTTAACAGGCCGTACTGGTTCAGGCTGGCAGGCCACCAGGCCGGGGAGACATGTCCCCTGCGGTCGCCGTAGTCGCCGGGACTGACCCACACGCCCAGCGGGATACCGTTCAGAGAAAAATGAATATCCGACGGATAGTCCTTGTTGAAGCCCGGATATTCGGAGGAGATCTCAAAGGAGATCTGCAGACTGGTCAGGCGCTGTCCCGGCTGCAGGTGATTCGGCAGTCCATATTCCACATAGCCGCTGGTAAACCAGAGAATGCCGGCGTCAAAATGTTCGGGAAAGGTAAATGCCTTGACGTCGTCCATGGCGCCGATGATCTGCTCCGCTGTAGACAGTCCGCAGGTGGGGGCTATGCTGCAGGAGGTAAAGCATCCGATGCGGATGTCGTCCGAGTAGATGTGCCGGGGTTCCGGCTCCTGTTCCGGAACCATGTCGATCACGATTCTGTCATGGCAGGGGCTGACAAGCTTCATGGTTCCCCTTTTTCCGGAGGTGGTCTCAATGCTTACAAGCCCGGCCTCCGTGAGTCTGCTCACATGCATGGAGACGGCGCTGTTGGTAAGTTCAAGGGTCTTGGCCAGATAATTCATACTGACGCCGGGCGTCCGGTAAATAATTTTCATAATTTCCATGCGCATGGGCGCACTCAGTGCCCGGATCACTTTCTGCGCCTCTTCCAGATTTGATAAATAGAGCATTTTTCCTCCTGTTTATTTAAGCCTATAGTGAACTAAAACATATTTGTTGAATAGTTAGAAAATCAGGATAATATTTTGTGAAAGTTGCTGTCATCTTTTTGTTTGACAATTTTACTATAATGGAATAGACTGAAAATGTAAAGGGAAAATTAACTATTTCATTAAAAAATGAAATAAATAAGTGCAAGAGGAGAGGCAGTAGAATGGCAAAGCTTTATGTGAATCCCAATGTGAAGAAGGGACATATCAACCCGGAGCTGCAGGGACATTTTTCCGAGCATCTGGGAAGATGCATTTATGAGGGAATCTATGTGGGGGAAAATTCTCAGATTCCCAATGAGAACGGTATGCGCACCGATGTGGTGGAGGCGCTGAAGGAGATTCAGGTTCCCGTGCTGCGTTGGCCGGGCGGCTGTTTTGCCGACGAGTATCACTGGATGGACGGCATCGGCCCCAAAGAAAAGCGCAAAAAGATGATCAATACGCACTGGGGCGGTGTTGTGGAGGACAACAGCTTCGGCACCCACGAATTTATGGAGCTGTGCAGACAGCTGGGCTGTAAGACCTATATCAACGGCAACCTGGGCAGCGGAACCGTTCAGGAGATGAGCGAGTGGGTTGAGTACATGACTTTTGAGGGTGTTTCTCCCATGGCTGACCTGAGAAAGCAGAACGGACATGAGGAGCCCTGGCGGGTGGATTATTTCGGCGTGGGCAATGAGAACTGGGGCTGCGGCGGAAATATGCGTCCGGAATACTACGGGGATCTGTACCGCAGATATCAGACCTATGTGAGAAATTACAATTCCGACAAGCCTGTTGCAAAAATTGCCTGTGGTGCAAACGCAGATGATTATCATTGGACCGACAAGGTTCTGGAGACTACATTTGATCATGGCTGGGGCTTCATGAACGGTATGTCTCTGCATTATTACACGGTGCCCAGCGGCAACTGGCAGAAGAAGGGCTCCGCCACCGACTTTGACGAGAAGGAATGGTATCGCACGCTGAAGGGAACTCTGAAGATGGAGGAGCTGATCAGGAGACACGGCGCTATCATGGATCAGTATGATCCGCAGAAAAAAATCGGCATGATCGTGGACGAGTGGGGCACCTGGTATGACGTGGAACCCGGCACCAATCCCGGCTTCCTGTATCAGCAGAACACCATGCGCGACGCGCTGGTGGCAGGCATCAATCTGAATCTGTTCAACAAGAACTGTGACCGTGTAAAGATGGCCAATATCGCGCAGATGGTGAACGTGCTTCAGGCTGTGATCCTCACCGACGGCGACAGAATGGTGAAGACACCTACCTGGCATGCCTTCAATCTGTATAAATTCCATCAGGACGCCGAGCTGGTTGAGTCCTCTGTGGAGACAGTGGAGACAGGACTGGAGGAAGGCTTCATGATACCGAACCTGTCCGAGTCTGTTTCTCTTGGCAAGGACGGCAGGCTTCATGTGACGCTGACCAATGCGTCCCTGACGGATGCTGCGGATGTTCAGGCAATATTTGCAGAGACACGGGTGAAGAGTGTGAAGGCAGCGGTGCTCACCGGATCCATGAAGGCGCACAATACCTTTGATACGCCGGATACCGTACATACGCAGGAGTTCACCGATCTTACCGTGAACGGCAATCAGGTGAGCTTTACCGCTCCCGCCTGCAGCGTGATGCATCTGGAAGTGGAAATTTAAAAGAATAAAAACTGATTTCATTGCGGGGCCGGAGAAGGCGAATTCTTCTCCTTGGCCCCGTTTGTATTTTTATCGGACAGAAGATCTTCCCGGACAACATAAAGCTGAAATTGAGTCCGGCTTCCCGGCTCTATATCTCATTGATTGTCAACCGGTAAATCATTTGTTACAATTTTTTCAGTATAGCAGTGTACATAATATAGAATCAATAAGCGCTTTTGAAGGGGGAGGTGGAAAATGCTTGACAGAGAAAAGGTGGGAAGGGTGATCTCGGAGCAGAGAAAGGTGAAGGGGATGACCCAGAAGCAGCTGGCAGATATGCTGAATGTGTCCTTCCAGGCGGTTTCCAGGTGGGAGCAGGGCGTCAGTCTGCCTTCGGTGGATATGATTTATGAAATTGCCCGGATTCTTGAGACTACCGTCGATTATTTGCTGAATGGGCCTTTGGAGGAAAGAAAGGTCATCAGCTATGCGGACGGGGGGCTGGATGTGAAAAAGCTTCATATGGTCAAGGACAGGCTGAACAAGCTTGCCACCAGAGATGACAGACTGTTTGACAGGAAATATTCGGATCCTGTTTTTTTCCGGCCGGACATGGTCAAGACGGAGGAACCGGTATGTGTGTTTGCAAACCATGTTCCCGGCTCCAAGGAGCGCTTTGCCGTGGAAAACGGATATGACAGGGAGATCTGTGTGGATCTGGTGTCAAATGCGGCCAATAACCTGATACGCTTCGGGGTAAAGCCGCAGGTTCTGCAGGCGATAACAGTCTGCGGCAACAATGACAGCGGTCAGCTTCTTGTCATGGGAGAAGCCTTCAAGGAAGCCTGTGAGAGAAACGGAATCCTGTTTGCGGGAATGGAGGTGGCAGCCCAGGCCATTAATTATCGTGAAGGGGACTATAAAACCGGAGCCGTGGTCACAGGTTTTGCTGACAGGAAAAATATCATAACCGGGGAAAAAATTGCGGAGGGGGACATCCTGATCGGGCTGTATTCCGAGGGAATTTCCTCTGTCAGCTATCCTTTTGTAAAGGTGATACTTGACAGAAGACCTGATATCATAGACGAAAAGGTTGACGGAAAGCATTTATTTATGGACGAACTGATGAAGCCGAATGCCTGCTATGTGAATGTGGTTGTGGAGCTTATCCAACAGGGGCTTCTGCACGGGGTGTTCGGCATTACCAAATCATTGTTCACCAGAAGATGCTACGATACCATGCCGAAGGGCCTGGGCGCGGGCATCCTGGTTTCGCAGATTCCTTCTCCTGCTCTGTTCCGGTATCTGTATGAACTGGATATGATGGACCGGGAGTGCTTTCTGAAGGATTTTTCACCAGGTATCGGCATGGTGGTGGCGGTGCCGGCGGAGCGGTATGGCAGCGCAGTGGACGTCATCAAAAAGCACCACAAATGCTATTGCCTGGGGAAGATACAGAAGGACACGGACCATCCCGACGAAAAGGTCTGGATGGAGGGAGCAATGAAATGGTAAAGAGTGCTTATTCAAGGCGAGAGGCGGCTCAGGGGCCATTGGGGTGTGATTGCAGGGCAATGAAATGGTAAAAAGTGTATATTCAAGGCGAGAGGTGGTTCAGGGGTCATCAGGCCGTGATTGCAAAGCAATCATGGCTAAAGCGGGCTTACGTTACGGGCATCTGCTGTTGCTGTTTCTTCTGTTTTCGTTTGTCTTAAACGAAGTGGTACTTTTGGGAAACGATCTTATCGCCCAAGCCACAGACAGGATGCTTTCGGGAGAGCAGGTGTATTTTCCGGAGGTTGCACTACCGCTGCTGTGGCTGGTTGCTTTGGGAACGTTTGCTGCCTGTCTGAAAAGTCTTTTCGGAAAAAACTACAGTGCGGCGGTGCAGAGAAAGGTGCGCATTTCTATTGGACGGCATTTGCTGAAACTTCCTTTTTCCGCATTTGACGAAAAGGGGACAGGAAGCATTATCACAAGGCTGATATCGGATGTGGAGGAAATGGGGAGATTCTTTTCGGAGATTCTTCCGGGGCTTCTGGTAAATCTGGTCACAGTGCTGACGGCTACGGTGTACCTGATTCGTATGGACGGGGCGCTGATTGCGGTATTGTTTGCAAGCTATCCGATTATGCTGGTGGTGGCGGACAGGCTGTCAAAAAAGCTGGCGGAGCTGGCCAGGAAGCTGCGGACCCGGATGGATGAGCGGACAGAGAAGGCTTATGACGCCATACAGGGTATGGTAGTCGGCAGAAGCTGTAATCTTTATGGGCTGCATAAGAGCAGGCTGGATGCAATCATTGACAACATGGTGGCGCAGGCATGTAAAAGTACAAGGATTTCTTCTCTTGGCTGGGTGCTGAAAAATGTGTTAACAACGATTCCGGTTCTATGCTGTTACCTTTTTGCGCTGAATGAGACAAGGCAGGGAAGGATCACCGTGGGGGACATGCTTGCTTTTACGGTGATACTCAACAGGATTCTGTATCCGATAGGAGATATTGTCTTCTGTGCCAACGACCTTCGGGAGAGTGGCGTTTCGCTGAAAAGAATACAGGAAATTTTCGACCGGGAGGAAGAGAAAAAGGGTGGTCGGATAACCCTGGCGGACTGCAGGTGCGGGGAAGCGGAACGAGACGGGACAATCCCTGCGATCCGATGGCAGGATGTGTCGTTCTCCTATGGAGGAGAGGAGCATTCTGTTCTGAAGAAAATGAGCTTTTCCGTGGAAGCGGGAAGGCAGACGGCATTTGTAGGGGGGTCCGGCGAGGGAAAGTCCACCATTTTTAAACTGCTCTGTGGTTTTTATGAGAGGGGCGGAGGCGAATATCTGCTTTTTGGCCGTCCTTTTGAGGAGTGGGATCTGGAGGCGGCGCGGAGCTGCTTTTCAGAGGTGTCGCAGAACGTGTTTCTGCTGCCCGGAACCATCAGGCAGAATGTGGCCTGCGGAAAGGAAAATCCTTCCGAAGAGGAGATTGTGGAGGCATGCAGAAATGCAAATATTCACGACTTTATTATGGGGCTGCCTGAAGGCTATGAAACGCCTGTGGGCGAACGGGGCGTGTTGCTGTCCGGCGGTCAAAGGCAGAGAATATCCATTGCCAGGGCTTTTTTGAAGGATGCGCCAATACTCCTTCTGGACGAACCAACTGCCTCCGTGGATCTGGAGTCGGAGAAGAAAATACAGGAGGCCGTGGAGAAGGTCGCAGTGGGGAGAACGGTAATCATCATTGCCCACAGGCTTTCCACGGTGCGGGATGCAGAGCAGATTTATGTGGTCAGCGGCGGGAAGATTGCAGAGGCGGGAAACCACAGGGAGCTTTTGGAAAAACGGGGCCTCTATGCAGAACTGTATGCAAAGGGATAAGGAGCCCTTGGGAGATGTTGAAAACCTTTTTTCGTTTTATGCGGCTGATGGGCGACAGACTTGGCTTTTATCTGGGGGCAATTCTGCTTTCCACCATTGGAGATGCGGGACGCAGAATTGCGAACGCCTGGCTGATCAAAAATATTGTCACTGCGGCGCAGACCGGCGGTACGGATTCGGTCCTTCTGCCTGTACTCGGGAATTTTGCGGTGTTTGTGCTTGGACTGTTTTTATGGCGTTTCGGCATTATACGTTATAATATCGAGGGCAGAAAGGGAGCCGGGGAGGTGGAAAAGCTTGTGTTTTCAAAAGCCATGCGTCTGCCCATGGCTTATTATGATAAGCACCACAGCAGTGATATTATGTCAAGGCTGATCTTTGATACCCAGAAGGCTACGGATATTTATACCTCAAGGCTCCGCAGGCTGCTGTCCGCAGTGATTTCCGCCGTTATGTATCTGGTTCCCATGCTTTATTTCAGCCGGGAACTGACCATCTGCCTGGTTGTCCTGAGTCTGGGGGCCTTTGGGGTAAACAGTCTGTTTGCCGGCCCCATGAAAGAGGCGGGAAAGCGTCTTTCTGATCAGAACAGCAAAATGGTTGAAAAACTGACTAATATCATATCGGGTATGGAGCTGGTAAAAATTTTCCCGGTAGGTCCCGGTTTGTCAGAGGAGTATGAGACGGCGGGCAGGGATTATTTCCGTATTCAGAAAAGAACGAACAAACTGTCCGCAGGACTGGAAAGCTTAAGCTGTATGTTTGACCTTACCGGAGGACTGCTGTTTCTGGGGCTGGGCATATGGTTTGTGTCAATGGGAAGGATCAGTCTGGGGGAACTGACGGCGCTTTATGCCTTATACGGTGTGTTTCGCAATGCATTTCTGGAGGCGGGTCAGTATTTGCCCGAAATGATGAACTGTGTTGCCAATGCCGGGAAAATACTGGAATTTCTGGAACTGGAGGAGGAACCGGAACAATGGACGTTTGAGCCTTGCCGGGACATTGGGGAGAGCGAGGCTTCCGGCGGGGACGTGGCGTCGGCCATGAAGAGCGAGGCTTTTGGCGGGGACGTGACGTCGGTCATGGAGAGCGAGGCTTCCGGCGGGGACGTGATGCTGGCCATGGAGAATGTGTGCTTCGGGTACGGCCAGGGAAAACGGGTGTTGGAGCGTTTTTCCATGCAGGTCAGAAAGGGAAGCTTTGTGGCTGTCGTGGGCGAATCCGGCTGCGGAAAGAGCACCGTCGCAAAGCTGCTGTTGGGGTTTTATCCGCCGGAGAAGGGGAGGATTTGGGTGGACGGTCGGGAATATTCCGGGCTGAAGTTAAAGGAAATCCGTGAAAAGATTTCCTATGTTCCACAGGAACCGTATCTGTATGAGGTTTCCATTGCGGAAAATATTGCGCTGGGAAAGGTCGGAGCAGGGCGGGAAGAGATCATTGCGGCGGCGAAGGCGGCCAATGCCCACGAGTTTATTGAAAGACTGCCGGAGGGGTACGACACGGTGCCGGGTGAGCGCGGCAATACCCTTTCGGGAGGAGAACGTCAGCGAATTGCAATCGCCCGTGCCATTTTGAGGGATACGCCGGTGATCATACTGGACGAAGCAACCTCTGCCCTTGACAATGAGTCGGAGACGCTTGTGCAGGACGCGATAAAGGCTCTGAAAGGCGGACGCACCATACTTGCGATCGCGCATCGGCCAAGCAGTATTGCGGCAGCGGATTCCATTATTCGGGTAGGAGGATAAAACGGATCTTGCCGTTTACGGCAGAATCAAAGAGAATAATCGGAAAAGAAGAAATTGTTGCGAAAGTCGGATAACGGGCGGGCAGGAGGGATACGAAGCGGGCAGTATCTACTCCTCCTCCGTACCCGCTTCCACAGCAACAGCCGAGGCAACGGTGGAAACTACCGCCACAACTACCGCTACGATGATAACTAAAAGTCCGCCGGCCAAAAGAATAAACATAAGTAAATCACTCCTTCTGAAATCTGAATAAGGTCATTATAGCATCGTTCACGAAAATCCACAATAAATTTCAGTGAAAAATTTTCCCGAAAAAAATAAAATGGGGTATTGACATTTTGAATTCGGCGGTGTAATGTAAGAGTCATCCCAGGCAGGTCTGCCGGGTGTCATTTTTCTATGTTGTTGTTTCTTATTTGCTTTTGGCTGTGTCAGCCGGTATCAGAAACGAATGAAATTTATGCGGGGAAGAGTACAGTGCACGGTATTTTTCTGATGCGGAAACGGAGGGATGAACGATCAAAAAAACGGAAAATGATGCGTCAGGAGAGCTTTTGCAGCGGTTGGTGGACGAATACACCGTCCGAAAGCAGCAGGTGTTGATGCAGATGAAGAAGGGGCTGGTGTCAAAGGAGGTTTTTCTGAAGGATGCCAGACAGCACATAGAGACTTACTATCACAGGACGGATCAGGCCGACGAAGAGCTGTTAAAAGAATTCGAGCAGTATATTTACGGCTATTCCAGGCTTTCGGAGCTGATCGACGACAGAACAGTCTCGGATATCCGGGTGCTTCGCTACGACAATGTCCGAGTCAAAAGAAAAGGGAAACGAATGCGGGCGGAGGTTGCCTTTTCCTCGCCCGGCGAGTACAGACAGTTTATCGATTATATCGCAACGAAAAACCAGGTTAATATTTCCAATCTAAATGCAATTCAAAGGTTTACGGATAACGAGAGTCATCCGGACTTCATACTGCGGTTCACACTTTCCATGCCGTTGATCAATACCGGCGGCGAACCGTATCTGTGTATCAGGAAGGTTCCCAAATTTTTTCCACAGATAAAGGATTTAATAGAGCAGGAAATGCTGTCAAGAGAGACGGCAGAGCTGTTGGTCAGCCGTTTCCGGTCTGGTTCCACGCTGATCTGCGGCGGAAATTCCTCCGGGAAAACCACGCTGTTAAACGCGCTGAAGGAAACGCTGCCGGATGACTGTGCCGTTCTGGTGGCCCAGCAGGCGGATGAACTGACCACGCGTTTTCACCCGGATATGATGTTTCTGCATTCTCTGCCGGGGACGGGAGAACAACAGGTGAGTTATGATCTGGAGCATATCAGCATCGCGGGGCTGACCATGGACGTGGATTTCTTCATCGTTGGAGAGGTCAAGGGCTCGGAGGCCTTATATCTACTGAACGCCGCCTACACGGGGCAGATCTGTGCGGCCACAATCCACGCGCCTGCCGCGGACAGAGCGCCGGACAAACTGGTGGATTACTGTCTGGGAAAAAGCCGTTATGCCAGGGATGAGCTGATGAAAATGCTGGATTGCTTCAGGACGTTGGTTTATATGGAGCATTACAAAGTGAAGGAGATTTTTGAGTGCACAGGCTGGGATGAGAAAAGCAGAAATCTGAATTACAGGAGGATTTTCTAGGAGGGAATCTATTTGAAGATATTGATATTAATTTTTCTTGCTGCAGGCTTTTTCCTGCTGTTTTATGAAATGGGGGCTCTGAGATATCTGGCTGGAACGCTGAGGAGAACCCGGGAAGGGGTAGACGCGGCGGCCAGACAGAGAAGTCTCGCGGACAGGCAGAAGCTCCTTGACCTGCAGGAGGAGCATTCGTTCTGGTATTTCCTGGAACAGCTGCTGCAGTACAGCGGTATCAGGAGAAGGTTTCCGGGTATGACGGCAGAGTGGTTCCTGGCGGGAAATCTGGCGGGGATGGCAGTGCTCTTTCTGGTGTCCGGGTTGGCGGGCGGATTGACAGCTGCATCTGCTGCAGTGCTGCTGTATGTAACAGGGGAGTGGTTTGTCTTAAAAAAGCTGCGGGAGAGGAACTTTCGCCGGACGGAGGAAAATCTTATGAAGCTTCTTGACTTCCTGGGGAACTACAGTGTCACAGGAGGAGAAATCACAGGGATTCTCGGCCAGGTAAGCAGATATGTGGAAGAACCGGTGAAGAGCGCATTGGATATGTGCTGCTACGAGGCCTCCACAACGGGAGATATCGGTATGGCGCTTCGGTTTATGGCAGAACGGATAGAACATCCCAAATTCAGGGAGCTGGCGCGGAATATGGAAATCAGCGTCAGATACTGTGCCGATTTATCTGCGCTGGTGGAGAGCAGTCGTCGGAGTCTGCGGGAGTATCTCATGGTGGCGCAGGAACGCAGGGCAATGCTGCGGGAAGCCCTGATCCATCTGGCTCTGTTGGCAGGGATGTCGGCCGTGGTGCTTTTGATGGTTGAAAGACTGACAGGTATCGGACTGGGACTGCTGCTGACGGGAACCTGGCCCGGCAGAGTCGGGTCGGCCGCGCTTGTGCTGTTGTTTGTATTTTTTTGGAGCCAGATGCACAGCGGGGACTGAAACAAGTGTTTTTTATCTTAGAGGAAATTACGTCGTGGCTGAAATTGCCTCGAAAAGGCAGTTTTTTAAATAACAGGAAACTGCGCCGTGGCTGGGGAAGGATGCGAAGCATTCTTCGAAGTGCCGCTTGCGGCACTTTTTTATAGAGAAGGAGGGAGGAAGTGGAAGAGGGACAGATTCGATGGATGGCCGTGACTGCGGCTTTGGCTGCGGCAGCTTTGGTATTTTTTCTGCTGCGTTATCTCGGAAAGAGCCGGCAGACCGGCGAGAAGATCAGGCATGTATACCGTGAGATTTCAGGTCTGCTTCGGGAGAAGGGAACTGCCAGTGGATATTATCAGAGGAGCAGGCAATGGCTGGTGAAAAACGGGGCGGCAGCCCATTACGGGAATTGGGTAGAGCCGATTCGCTTTCTGGTGCTGCGGATTGGCCTGGGACTTGCAGGGCTTTCCGGGGGTGTTGTTTTCGGGCCGGAATGGGGAGCCGCAGGGTTTCTCCTGTTGTTCTTTTTGCCGGGGTGGCTGCTGTTTTGGCTGAACCGCAGGGATAATGAAAGGCTGCTGCCGGATCTGAAGCTTCTGTATCACTCGCTGGAGATTCAGATCAAGGCCGGAATATATGTGACGGATGCGCTGGCGGAATGTTATGGAAGTGCGAAGGAGAAGCGGCTGAAGCAGGCGCTTCTGGAGCTGGCGGGAGACATCGTCATGAAGGCGGATATCTATGATTCCCTGAATCGGTTTCAGTCTAAATTTGACAACAGGTATGTGGATTCCCTCTGCATTACTATTTTGCAGGCGCTGGAATCAGGACAGGCAGTGGAACTGCTCCGGGATATCGGGGAGCAGATCAAAGACATGGAGAAGGCTGTGCTGGAGCGCAGGAAAGCGGCGCTGGACCGGAAGATTATGTTCTGTCAGCTGGGTGTGCTGACGGTGGTGCTTGGTCTTGCACTGTATGCCTGTGTGAGTTATATGTTTGGTTCGGCGTCTATGTTTTGAAAGAAGGAAGAAACCGTTTCAGAGACGGACAATTTTTGATGGGAAAGCAGGAAGGACAGGAATTCGTCTTCCTGTAAGATGCAGAAGGGGGAACGGGAAATATAACCTCCCTGATTGGAGCGCGAGGAAGCGCAGATAGGAGTAAGGATGAAGAAATATTTTGAGATTATTCGGAGAAAGACCTGGGCGGCAGGCAGATGGGCTGCAGAGAAGGCCCTGAAGAAGGAGCCGGGGGTAGACGGAATTCTGGTGACAGTGGGACTGTGCATTATCGCGCTTTTGCTGTGTGCGGTGATGAAAGAAAGGCTGATTACTTTTATCAATACACTGGTGCAGGATATGACGTTGAAGGCACAGCAGATCCTTTCGGGGGTGAGCTGAAAAGAGAGTGTTCGTCGGAGCGCGTTTGAAAATTGCTTTCCGGCAGCTGTTGGTCACAGTTTGCGGGAGACTGGATTCAAATGAGGGAGTCGCAGTGGGTTACGTTGACCGAATGAGGGCCAAATATACCACAAACTGTGGCGTGCAGGTCATGGGAATGAATTTTCAGACACGCTCCGGACGGATAAGGTGAGGTAGGTATGAAAAAGGAAAAGGGAAATGTGGGCGAGTTTATGTCGGTCTGCATTTGTATGCTTCTGCTGACAGTGCTGTTGGCAGCTTATATGGACAGCGTGCGGCTGATCGATGAAAAGACAGAGATAAACCAGATCGCCAGAAGATATATTTTGCGGATGGAGACGGTGGGGAGGCTGACAGAGACCGACACAGCTCTGCTCTGCCAGGAGCTGACAGCGCTGGGGGCTTCCGAGGTGAGTCTGGAAGGTTCCACCCTGGTGAGCGCAGGCTACGGAGAACCCATTGTACTTATCATCAGGGGAAAATTGAGAGGGGTATATGCATTTGAAGAAAAAAGAGTGTCTACTGCAAAGTACTGAGAAAGGTCAGATCGGCTGGGCAGCAGGATTATGGCTCCTGCTGTTTCTGGGCTGTCTGCTCTGTGCGCTGATACAGCTGGATGTGTACAGAAGTTCGGCCCAGTATATGGAGGATGCACTGGCGGCATCCAACCTGGCCGCTGCAGTGATCGATGTGGAAGAGTATGGGATTTCCCATCAGCTGCAGATCAAAGATGTGTACGGTGCGAGAGAACGACACATTGCCGCCGTGAAGGGAAACCTTGGACTGACGGACGCGTGGGAATGTCCCAATCAGGCGCTGATCTCCGGGCCGGTGAAAATCGAAAACTTTACGGTTTACAGTGTCAGCGGCAATGATGTGGAGATCAGCAGCTTTGACGAAAACGGTGTTTTGAGCCGAAGTGTGGGGACGTTTGGTCAGGTGGCTGCACCCAACGGAGTCCTGGTGGAGTCATCCGGAATCTACAGTGAGATTTGTTATCGGATCAGGGGATTGTTTGGGGTGGAGGTGGATGCCCGCAAGGGAAAGCTGGCTGATGTTATGAGAAACGAGTAAGAGCCCGGGAACTTTATCCCAGGAAAGGGTTTGTGTCGTCTTTGACGGCACAGATGCCGGAGGCAAGGAGGTAATTTTGAAAAGAAGAGCAGAGAACGCGGAAAAGAGAATCAGGAAAGCATCGCTGGATCGGTGGAAGGCAGGCGGAATGCTTGCGGCTTTAGTAGCGGCGGTGGCGGTTTTTACAGTGATGCTGCAGTTGGAAAAAAACGTATTGACAAGCTATGAGAAGGGAACAGTGTATACGGCTGCCGTGGAGATACCGAGAGGGCAGGTGATTACGCAGGAAAACTGCGGCTTGTATTTCAAAGTTCAGGAACTGGATCGTTCCTGTATACCGGAATCGGCGTTGTGCAGCATGGAGCAGATAACAGGGCTGGCGGCAAGCTTTGATATTGAGCCGGGAGTGCTGTTGGCAACAGGGATGTTTGAGAATCTGGAGGATGTCCTGAGCGGCATGAAGGAGCCTGTTGTGGCGGGATTTAAGGCAGAGGATCTGTATCAGGTGGCAGGTGGTACGCTGAGGGCCGGAGACAGAATCCATATTTACAGCGTGTCGGAGGAGAAGGAAGCAAGGCTGGTATGGGATCATGTTTATGTTCAGGAGGTATTTGACCAGACCGGGTCGCGGATTGAGAGCGGTGATTCCGTGACGGCAGCCCAGAGAATCAATGTCTATCTTGACAAAAGTGATGTGGAGGAATTTTACACGGAGCTGGCATCAGGAACGCTGCGTGTGGTAAAGGAATGCCAGCAGGGGTTTTGAACTGACGGAGATGACAATGATATCTGATTTGAGGTGTTCTTTGACAGCTGAATAATGAGGACTGGCTGAATAAATACAGTATATGACAGAAAACACAAAATATTTGGCATTATTATCAATAACAGTAGCATATACAAAAGGGATATGATATAGTGATTGTTGTATTTAAATAAAAAGAATGGAAAGAGTGTGATGACAAAAAAATGGATCGTATTGTTGGCGGCATTGTTTCTGCTGTCAGGGTGTGGAAATGTGAGTTTGCCGGCGGATGCTTCGGATAGTCCCGGAGTGAAGGGGGAATCACAGGCAGATGATGAAGAAGAAAGCCCGGGGGAGGCGGCGCTGGAGACGGAAGAATCATCCGAAGTTGCGGAATCCGGAAGCGAGGAGTCCGTAGGGGAAACGGTTCCTTCCGAAAGTCAGGAAGCTTTGGAGGAGTCAGAAGGAAGCGCTGAAGAGGGTGCATCGGAAGATGGGGAAGTATCTGCAGAGAAAGAATCTGAGTCAGGGCAGCCCCAGGAGAGAGCGACGCCGACACCAAAGCCTTCTTCTACGCCGTCTGTGACACCTGATCCGGGAGCAGCCGGATCCGAACAGCCGCCAAAGGAGACTCAGCCTCCCGCGGCAACACCAACGCCGGAGACCACGCACACCTGCAGCTGGGATGGCGGGAAAACAACGCAGGCGGCCACCTGCAGCAGCGAGGGCGTGATGACATATACCTGTACCTCCTGCGGAAAGACTAAGACAGAGGCCGCTGCGAAGACGGATCATTCGTATGCGTGGATGTATTCTTTGGATGAAGACCTTGGAGGTTGTATGAAAAGACACCGTCTGGTTGATATCTGTGCAACCTGCGGATATATTCTGAACACATACAAGGATACTACAGGGGAGAGCCATGTTTTGAATGAGCCGGTGTGGGGAGAGGGCTCTACCTGCGTCTCGGCAGTTACCTATACACAAACATGTAAAAACTGTGGGAAAGTGTGCAACACCCAGACAATGGGGCCAACGGGACATGCGCCATCATTAGGGAATTCCAGCGTTTGCCGTGACTGTGGTGCTTGTCTGGAGCATAGATATTTTCAGGGAGTATGTAGAAATTGTGGGGCGGTGCATGGCTGCAGTTGGGATGGAGGGGAGGAGTTAACGCCAGCTACCTGTACGCAGGAGGGAGAAATGATATATCACTGTTCCTGTGGGAATGAGAGAAGAGAGAATATACCGAAGAAATCACATACGTTTGAGGTGTATGATGATGGAGAAGGATATAGGATAGAAAGGTGTAAGGATTGTAATACAATAAAAGAGTAAGATAGGTTTATACAATTGAAGATTGAGAAGAGAAAGTCCGAGCAGAAATGTTCGGGCTTTTTTGTTAAGGAGGTGTATGGAAAATGAAGAAAAACAAGCTTAACTTGCGGAGGATGTATGCAGGAATATTTGTGGCGTTGTCCATGGCATCTGTTCTTATGTTGTCTGCTCATGCTGCAGAAAAAACAATTTATAGCAGTCCTTATGTCACTTTTGCTCCAGATGGCAGAGCATGGACGACCAACGCAGGAGACAGGGCAATTGCTCATTATTCGGAAGAGGATAACATTGACTTTCGGAAAATATCAACATTATCTACACTTGAACCGGGCCAGCACTACTATAAATTTGACAGAACAGGCGATATTCCAGTGAAGGAATGGCGGGTAACCTGGGAAAATGGGGAATGTATCCATAACAGTTATCCGAAGGAAGGGGAGGACTATCACGGTATTTCTTTTGGCAGGCAGATCTGTGCCACAAACCATTTTTCCGGTTGGACTGCGTATTGCGCAGATTGTGGGGAATCTATCACCAGCTGCCTGATCTATATGAGCAAAGAGGCAGCAAGGAGCATTGAGTTTGTCAGGGTGGAAGACGGCCTGGATTATTATTACCTGTGCCCATTTTGTAATAACCTGGAGCAGGGATGCTCCATCAGGCATCAATGTATGGCTGTTTCCAATAACCGTTACCGGGTGATCTACGACGCGAACCGTACCGGGGAGGACTTTGGAGGGGGAGGGTATATGTCTCCTAGCATCCATATTTACAACAATGATGATGCGTATGAGGGAAGAAAGGTTACGCCGATCACTCGGCTTTCCCGTAACACCTATAACCGCATAGGTTATCGGTTTGTAGGGTGGAATACTAAGCCGGACGGAAGCGGTAAATTTTTGGAGGATGGAGCAGAAGTTGAGAACCTGACAACACAAAACTGGAATGGGGAAGGGAATTCCATGGAAGGGACTGTAGTTCTTTATGCTCAGTGGGAACTGAAAACAGGAGGATTACAGATAGATCCTGCAGGAGGAAGTTATGCAGGCAAGCGGGGGATCACAAGCATCACTAGACCTTATAGATCTGTTTATGTTCCAGATAGCACATTGGTCACGCCGCCGGCCGGATTTGAAGTGTCTTTTGAATGTAATGGAGGATTGGTGATTCCGTCAGTTACAGGCACAAAACATTTTACAGAATGGAGTATGATACAGCCGTTTGGCGGCAAGTTTTTGGAGGGAAAATATGAATTTGTGTCTTCTAATGATGCGAAAGATATCTTAAAGGCCTGCTACGCCTCCGACAGCATCACCCTTCCCACACCAACTAAAGCAGGCAGTTCCTTTGGCGGCTGGTACTATGACGTTGGTTTTACACAGCCTGCCGGAGGGGCCGGAGATCAGATCACGCCCACCGGGAACATGACCCTCTATGCGCAGTGGGTGGAGCTGGTGTTGGGATCCGCCGACAATTACGCTGCAAATGGTGGGAAGGGGGCTGTGGATCTGAGCTGGAGCCAGCCGGACGGGAATGGTAAGACCTATCTGATCTATCAGAGTCTTGACAGGAAGTCCTGGAACCGGATCAATACGGCGGAGGACATCGACAGCAGCCGCCAGGTGAAAAAGGAATTTACTTATACCGGAAAGGCAGAAACCTACACCGTGCCCTACGGGGGGATCTATTCCCTGTCCCTTTTCGGGGCCCAGGGCGGGAACTACGGCAGTTATGCAGGCGGTGCAGGGGGAAGCGTGACCGGGAGGTTCTATCTGTACAAAGGGGAAAGGCTCACTGTCACTGTGGGGGGCCGGGACGGCTACAACGGAGGCGGCAAGGCTTCTCTGTACGGCACGGGAGGCGGAATGACCAGTCTTGTGTCGGATAAGAAAGGTACGCTGCTGGTTGCCGGTGGCGGCGGTGGGGCTACGGTACTGTATGATGGCTACCCCGGCGGCAGTGCCGCAGGACTCCGGCCCTCCGGGAATGTCGGACAGGACGGTGCTTCCGGAGGCGGCGGGGGATACCGGGGAGGCCTGTCCGGGGAGTTGGTATACCATGTGCATTCAAATGTACTCTGCGGGTATCATGACCACGGGAAAGACTGTTATACCGTTCATACCCATTCGGACGCTGCCTCCTGTTATACCAACTACCATCACATTGTCCGCGGGGATGCCGTGGAGTACGACAGCTGCGGGTGCAGGCACCAGAATCATTATGTGAAATGCAATTACCCCGGCTGCACCAGAGGGGAATGGTCATTTCGGACAAATTATTCCGGGGACTGCACGCAAGGGCATGTTTTATATGACAGTGGATTGAACCAGCACAGCGAACACGCCCATGTGCTGACCTGTCAGCTGCCGGAAACGCCGGTGTTATGGTGCCCGTCCCCGGCAGGCTGGCAGTGCGGCAGAACCACTGACACCATAGAATCCGCAAAGCCTTCCTACGGAGGGAGCAGTTATGTAAATACCGGTTATGCGCTGGCTTATGGTATGACGGCGGGGACGCAGAAGGGGAATGGAAAGTCTTCTCTGGAGGCAGTTCTCATTGGTTTCCAGGATGTGCCCGGCATGGAAGGAGTCAGCGCACCGGATCTGGCGGCGCCGGATGCAGTGGATGCCGGGCTGGTGGAGAAGGTGCCGGTGGACGCATTGAGAGTGTCTGTCCTGTGGCAGGAGCCGAAGGACAACGGTACGGATTATTATCACCGGGCGGAGACTTACCTGCAGGGTTCTACAACGATGCTTTGCAGCTCCAATATCACAAAGAATACCTTGGCAACCGGGGTGAAGGGGTATTATTACCTGTTGGATGAGAAGCCGGATACCCGGGTGAACCGGGGCGCGGCTTACACGGAGGAAAGGAACATAACGATTGAAATGAAGGACTATGTACAATACCTGCATTTGGCGGCTGCAGACGGGGCAGGGAATGTGAGCGGGACGACCCACATCCGGCTGGATGCAGAAGCCGTGAATTGGAATCTCTGTACCAGGCAGCTGCAGATCGGTAACGGTACAAATGTGTTTGCGGCAGCCGGGGCAAAGACCTATTACGTCAGGTGTGACGGAGTAACGCCTTTTTTGCTGGAGCATGGCGCTTATATGGAGGGCACAGCCACCAGGGACTACCAGCTGAACTATACCATTTACAATTCCGTGGTGCAAGGAGGGGAGGGATCAGAGGCACAAAACATTGTCTATACCCCGTCTGCGGAGGATGCGGAAGCCGACCGGGAGACAAAGGCGGAGGGGTTAAGTTATTCCGTAAACGGAAATACCCTTTTGGGACAGTATCCCTATTCGATTACCAGACGCTTTAATCATGGCAGGGAGCTAAAGGGTGAGCAGATGTTTCTTCTGGGCAGGGAAGCAAATGGGATGTATCTGAATATCTGGCCAGCCAGTGGCATTGCATTTGAAAAGGATGGCCTGCAGGTCATAAAGTATTCTGACCCGGCGGCAGACGCAGGAAACGGAATCACTGTGATCGGGGACTGTGAAGGCCCTGTGATCAGAGGACTGGATGTACTGCAGGGGAAAGAGCTGATCGACCGCATGAAAGAAAGCATTACAATAGAAATAACAGCGGAGGATGCTCTTTCCGGAGTGGCTGATTTCTATCTAAAGGTTGAAAACCAAGATAACTACAGTGAACAGATTTTTTATCCGGAGGGCGGTATCCTGAAGCTGGAAATCACAAAGGAGGAACCGATCTTTACAGGAGATTTTACTGTCACAGGTTACGCGGCAGACAATGTGGGGAATATAACGGAGATTTCTTTTCATGTGACGGAGTTTGCCCTGGAGACCCGAATTGAGCGGATTCTGGAGCCCCATATCCCCGTTTTTAAAGGAGGCGAGAGCGGTATTTTGTACATAACGACTTATGGCTATGCGGACAGGGTAGAGGTGGAGTTCCCGGAAGAGCTGCTTGCCTTGAATCCGGAGCTGAACAGAAGCTTTGACTACAGAGATATGCAGGTATATCAGCAGGAGTCTTCGCTGCAGTTTATGATCCCTCTCTATGCCCCGGCAAATCCGGACTATCAGATAACAGTCCGTGCCTATAAGGATGGGAAATTGCTGGAGCAGGCTCCCGGTCTGGGCGTTGCGGTGGAGGAAGGAACTGTTTTGAGCGAGTTCCGCACCCGGCTGAGATGAGTGTGCTTTTGTGGGCAGTGGTGGCAGTCTGTCTGGCAGGCGCCTGTATCATGGACTGCCGAACCTGTCAGGTGTATAATTTTTTTTGGTGGATTTCGGGTGCGGCGGCTGTAATCCTGCTGTTGCTGCGTAAGGAGCAGGTGGGGGTGGAGGAGGTGGCCGAACTGGGTATTTTTATCCTTGTGCAGTGTACTCTTTTTGCAAAAATGTATGGAAGGGCAGACTGCTATGCCTTCAGCGTATGTGCAGCGGCGGAAGCGGCAGCGGGCATTGGAGGAATCGGCTTTCTGGCGCATATGCTGGGAGCCTTCTGTCTGCTTGCTCTCGTCCAGGGAATCCGCAGGAATATTGACAGCAGGGGAAACCTGAAGAGGCCGGTGCCTTTTCTGCCGTATATAACCCTTGCTTTCTGGGCGTTGCTTTGGTATCATTATACCTGTTAAAATGTGCGTCCTTCTGAAAAAAGGAGTGTGGCGGAATGATTACGATTTCTCTGTGTATGATTGTAAAGAATGAGGAGAGCAGGCTGAGAAGGTGTCTTGACAGTGTGGCGGATCTGGTGGATGAAATTGTGATTGTGGATACCGGTTCCACAGACAAAACCAGAGACATTGCCCTGGAATACACGAAATTGGTCTATGACTTTGAGTGGGAGGATGACTTCAGCGCCGCCAGAAATTATGCCTTTTCCAAGGCCACGGGGGAATATATCTATTCTGCGGATGCGGATGAGGTGCTGGACGAGGAGAACAGGAAAAGGTTCCTGCTTCTGAAGGAGACATTGCTGCCCGAGGTTGAGATTGTTCAGATGAGGTACGGCGGTCAGCTTCGTTTTCATACAGTCTATAATTATGACCGGGAATACCGTCCCAAGCTTTTTAAAAGGCTGCGGGAGTTTGTCTGGCTGGGGCCTGTTCATGAGACGGTACGGCTGGAGCCTGTGGTCTATGACAGTGACATTGTGATTACCCATCTTCCGGACAGCAGTCATGCCAAACGTGACCTGGAGGTGTTCCGCAGGCACTGCAGCCAGGGATGGCGGCTGCCGAAGCGGCTTCACAATATGTATGCCAGAGAGCTGTTGTTTGCAGGAGATGCGGAGGATTTTGCCGGGGCGGAGGCCTTCTTTACGGCATCCGCTGCGGACGGTGGACGGGACGGGGAGGAGATTGCCCAGGCGTGCTGCGTGGTCGCGCACGGGGCCCGTCTTGCCGGGGATACCGTAAAATTTTTCAAATATGCGTCCAAGGTCATCGCGGAGGAGGCAAACTCGGAAATCTGCTGTGAGATGGGACATTTTTATGAGGATGCCAAAGACCTGGAGGAAGCCGCTGTCTGGTACTATAACGCGGTGTATGAAACAGCTCCCATATTGAACCGGCTAGCCGGGGGAAAGGAGCCGCTGGAGGGACTGCTGCGCTGTTATGAAGCAATGGGATGTCCGGAACAGGCAGAGGTTTATCGGAATGAGCTGATCAGACTGATAGCGGAGGGAGAACCGGAGCCGGCAGAGTTATGAAGTATGCCATGAGAGCAATATGTGCCGGGAATATACTTTGCTGTAAGAGGGGATGAATTAAAATGAAGTGGGAAGACAATGTGCGCAGGGTGGTGCCCTATGTGGCGGGGGAGCAGCCCAACAAGCCGGGCATGATAAAATTGAATACGAACGAGTGTCCCTATCCGCCTGCGCCGGGGGTTGCGAAGCTTGCGGCAGAGCTGGACTGTGACGCGCTGCGGCTCTATCCGGATCCGGATGCAGGCTCTCTGGTGAATGTTCTGGCAGAGTATTATCATGTGAGTCCGAAGCAGATTTTTACAGGGGTGGGTTCTGACGATGTGCTCTCTCTGGCGTTTATGACGTTTTTTAACGGTGATCTGCCCATCCTGTTTCCGGATGTGACCTATTCCTTTTATGATGTCTGGGCGCAGCTGCATCGAATTCCCTTTCAGACTTGTCCGCTGGACGACAACTGGCATATCCGTCCTGACGATTACAGACAGCCCAACGGAGGTGTGATTTTTCCAAACCCCAATGCGCCTACCGGTATTTTGGAAAGTCTGGAGACGGTGGAGGAGATCCTTTCCGCAAACAGGGATGTAGTGGTCATTGTGGACGAGGCGTACATAGACTTTGGGGGTCGCAGTGCCTTGTCCCTGTTGGAAAAATATGATAATCTGTTGGTAGTGCAGACCTTTTCCAAGTCCCGTGCCATGGCTGGAATGCGAATCGGTTTCTGTATTGGCAGCGAGAAGCTGATCGGGTATTTAAACGATGTAAAGTTTTCCTTTAATTCCTATACCCTGAATCTTCCGGCCCAGAAATTGGGGGCAGAGGCTGTGCGGGATGACGCGTATTTTCATTCTGTCACCGGCAGGATCGTCCGTACCCGGGAACGGGTAAAAAAGGAACTGAGGGCACTGGGATTTTCGTTCCCGGATTCCATGGCAAATTTTATTTTTGCCTCTCATGAGAAGATTCCCGCGCAGCAGTTGTTTGCCGCGCTGAGGGATGCAAATATTTATGTGAGATACTGGAACAGGCCCAGGATATCCGAAAGCCTGCGGATTACAGTGGGAACGGACGAACAGATGGATACGCTGCTGACTTTTTTGAGAGACTATGTGTCAAAAGCGTTATGAAAGAAGAATCCGGGAATAAGATAAATAAAAAAAGAAACGGAGAAAGTTATGCTGAAAGAGTATTTGTTTGTGTTTTTCATTTCCATGGTGCCATTGATTGAACTGAGGGCAGCAGTGCCCATTGCGATTGGCATGAATCTGCCGGTGGTTCCCAGCTACATTGTCTGTATCGTGGGCAATATGCTTCCGGTGCCGATTATTTTCCTTTTTGCCAGGAAGGTTCTGGAATGGGGAGCTGACAAGCCGGTGATAGGGAAATTCTTTACCTTCTGTCTGGAAAAGGGACACAAAGGGGGAGAGAAGCTGAAGGAAAAGGCGGGCAGGGGGCTTTTTGTGGCGCTTTTGCTTTTTGTGGGAATTCCTCTTCCGGGAACGGGAGCGTGGACGGGAACCCTGGCGGCAAGTCTCCTGGATATGGATTTTAAATCCAGTGTGATTGCGGTGCTGGGCGGTGTGATCCTGGCAGGTATCATTATGGGCTTGGCCAGCGCCGGGCTGTTTGGAGCGTTGGGAATGATGTTCTGAGAATCGCCCGCGGGGGCTGCGTGACAGGGAGGATAGTAATGGCAGGTCAATATCATGATTTTGCGGGTGTCTATGACGAACTGATGGATAATACACCCTATGAACTGTGGGGACAGCGGCTGGATGACCTGATCCGCAGATACGGTGTGTCGAAGCCTGAGCGGGATGTGGAGGGACTGCTGGATTCCGAGCGGAATCTGGTGGTGGATCTTGGCTGTGGAACGGGTACGCTGACGGAACTGATGTATGGCAAGGGATACGACATGATCGGAGTAGACATATCCGAAGAGATGCTGAATATTGCCATGGACAAAAAGGAAAAGACAGGGGACGAGATTCTTTATCTGCAGCAGGATATGAGGGAACTGGAATTGTACAGCACAGTGGGTACGGTGTTCAGCGTATGTGATTCCCTGAATTATATTCTGGAGGAGAGTGAGCTCGCCGCTGTGTTTTCTCTGGTGAATAATTACCTGTATCCCGGAGGAATCTTTATTTTTGATTTCAACACGGCATACAAATACCGCGAGGTGATCGGAAATACCACCATAGCCGAAAATCGGGAGGATTGCAGTTTTATCTGGGAGAATTTCTACGATCCGGAGGAAGACATTAATGAATATGATCTGACGGTATTCGTAGAAGAAGAGGATGGAAGGTTCCGGCGCTTTACGGAGAACCATTTTCAGAGGGGTTATACGCCGGAGCAGATGAAGCGTCTGGTGGAGCAGTCCGGGATGACGATACTGGAGATGAAGGATGCAGACACGGCAGGACCTGTGACTGAGGTGAGCGAGAGAGTGTACATGGTGGCGAGAGAATGTGTGAAGGGAAATAAAGATGAATGACTATATTGTGCGGGCTACGGCGGCGGATGCGCAGGTGCGGGCCTTTGCGTGCAGTACGAGAGAGCTGGTTGAGACAGCCAGGCGGGCGCATGACACCAGTCCGGTGGTCACGGCTGCGCTTGGGAGGCTGATGAGCGCCGGAGTGATGATGGGAAGTATGCTGAAGGGTGAGCGGGATCTGATCACGCTTCAGGTCAAGGGAGACGGCCCGGTGGGAAGCCTGACGGTTACGGCTGATTCAGGGGGAAGGGTAAAGGGCTTTGCAGCCGTGCCCGATGTGATTTTGCCGGCAAATTCCCTGGGGAAGCTGGATGTGGCCGGAGCGATTGGGCAGGGCACCCTGAGCGTTATCAGAGATATGGGTTTAAAGGAGCCCTATGTGGGGCAGACTTTATTGCAGACAGGCGAGATTGCAGAGGATCTGACCTATTATTTCGCAGCTTCCGAGCAGGTGCCTTCCTCCGTGGGACTTGGCGTGCTGATGAACCGGGATAATACCGTAAGGCAGGCAGGCGGTTTTCTCATTCAGCTGATGCCCTTTGCCTCGGAGGAGGTGACGGGAAGACTGGAGCAGAATCTGAGCAGAGTCAGTTCCGTGACGGCACTTTTGGATGAGGGAATCACGCCGGAGCAGATGGTTAAGCTTCTGCTGGAGGGACTTCAGCCCGAGGTAAACGATACGCTTCCGGCGGCATTCTGCTGTGACTGCAGCAGGGAAAAGATCGGGAAAGTGCTGATCAGTCTTGGAAAAAAGGAACTGCAGGACATGATTGAAGAGGGCAGAGAGATAGAGGTCAACTGTCATTTTTGTAATACACAATATAAGTTTAAAGTGGATGAACTGAAAGAGCTTTATCAAAGATGTGTATAACCGACAGGTGAGTCCGGGGAACATTCTGTCAGGAAACGGATGTCAGCCGGGGGCAGGCAAGGGGTATCAATATGGAACAGGGTTTTATTAAGGTAGCTGCGGTGACACCAAAGATAAAGGTTGCAGACCCGGTGCACAACAGAGGGGTGATCTGTGCGGAGCTGGAGAAAGCATATGCCGGGGGCGCAAAGATCATTGCTTTTCCGGAGTTATGTCTGACGGGGTATACCTGTGGAGACCTGTTTTTGCAGCAGTTGCTTTTGGAGGAGGCAAAGAGGCAGCTGCTTGTGGTGGCAAAGTCCACAACGGATAAAGATGCGCTGGTGATTGTTGGACTGCCCATGGAGAGGAGCGGAAAGCTTTATAATGCGGCGGCCGTTATACAGAAGGGAGAGATTCTGGGGATCGTCCCCAAGGCAAATATCCCTTCTTATGCAGAGTTTTATGAAGGCAGGCATTTTTCCGAGGGAAACAGAGAGCCGGTTGCATTTGAGATCGATGGAAAGACGGTTCCCTTTGGAACCAACCTGTTGTTTTGCTGTGAAAACTGGAAGGGGCTTACGGTGGGCTGTGAGATCTGTGAGGATCTGTGGGTAGCGGGTTCGCCCGGAACGGATCATGCCCTGATGGGAGCCACGGTTCTGGTAAACCTTTCGGCGTCCAACGAGACGGTGGGAAAGGATGAATACAGAGAACTGCTGGTAAAGTCTGCCAGTGCCCGTCTTCTCTGCGGGTACATTTATGCGGCGGCCGGGGAAGGGGAATCCACGCAGGATCTGGTGTTTGGCGGTCACAATCTGATTGCGGAGAACGGAACCATATTGGGCCAGACGAAGAGGTTTCAGTGCAGCACGGTTTTTGCGGATTTGGATATTCACCGCATCCTTTCGGAGCGTCGGAGAATGGGAACCTTTGGCGGGGGTTCCAAAGCCATGTATGTGTCGGTGCCCTTTGCGCTGAAGGTAGAGCAGACAAGTCTGGAGAGAAGTTTTGAAAGTATGCCTTTTGTGCCGACAGAGGAGGAAAAGAGGCGTCTGCGCTGTGAAGAGGTACTGTCAATTCAGGCATATGGGCTGAAAAAAAGGTATGAGCATACGGGGGCTTCGGTGGCGGTGATCGGCATTTCGGGAGGATTGGATTCTGCTCTTGCGCTGCTGGTGACAGTGAAGACTTTTGACCTGCTTGGCTTAGACAGAAAAGGGATTGTTGCGGTGACAATGCCCGGCTTCGGAACTACGGACAGAACGGCCCGGAATGCCTGCAGGATTGCAGAGCTTCTGGGAGTCAGGCTGGAGAAGGTAGATATCCGGGAAGCTGTGGAGCTGCACTTTCGGGATATTGGTCAAGACCCGGAGAAACGGGATGTAGTATATGAGAACGCACAGGCCAGAGAGCGGACGCAGGTGCTTATGGATTTGGCCAACCAGCTGGGAGGGCTTGTGATCGGAACGGGAGATTTGTCTGAGCTTGCGCTGGGATGGGCGACCTACAACGGGGACCAGATGTCTATGTACAGTGTAAATGCCGGTGTTCCGAAGACGTTGGTGCGCCATCTGGTGAAGTTTTGCGCGGACAGCTGTGAAGACAGAGAACTTTCGGAAGTGCTTGAGGATGTGCTGGATACTCCGGTGAGCCCGGAACTGCTTCCGGCTGACGACGGCAGGATTGTGCAGAAGACAGAGGAATTGACAGGCCCTTATGAGCTGCATGACTTTTTCCTTTATTATATGCTGCGGTGCGGTTTTCCGCCGGCAAAGGTATTTCGTGTGGCAGTACTGGCCTTTCGGGGGCTGTATGAGGAAGCAGTGATTCTGAAATGGCTGAAGGTATTTTACCGGCGCTTTTTCGGGCAGCAGTTTAAGCGTTCTGCGCTTCCGGACGGGCCCAAAGTGGGCAGTGTTGCGCTG
>ERZ779624.99-NODE-99-length-36431-cov-37.469925_pt1 | contig 36431 bp, 53 predicted proteins | sample MGYA00514190_ERZ779624 | MGnify/ENA primary metagenome ERZ779624 (study PRJEB29562, sample SAMEA4376706) | mouse gut metagenome | isolation source: Cecum | study: EMG produced TPA metagenomics assembly of the A DSS colitis mouse model was used to assess the... | reverse complement strand
AAAAAGGCTGTCAGGGCGCGCCGGACTGGGTGATTGAGAGTCTGTATCTTGATTTACCAGAGATGGATTTCAGATAAGTTTTAAAATTAAATGCGACAAGAGGTATTAAAGCCTCTGCCGCATTTATTTTTTTTACGGTAGATAATAGTAAAAGCATAGTGCGGTAGAGCTTAAAAACTCTATCGCACTATTTTTTTATCCAAAAATCGGAAAGGAGCGCGGGGAAATGAAAAGGAAGTACAAAAGGCTAAGCTATGAGGACAGGAAGAAAATAGAGGCTATGTGTAAGGCTGGAAACAATGCAGAGGCTATAGCTGATGCAGTGGGCGTACACAGAGGCACTTTATACCGGGAGCTGCAAAGAGGCGGGGCAGAGAACGGAAAGCGGCAGCAGTACAGCGCAGAGCTGGCACAGCGGGCGATTTAACCAAAGAGGGGACGAAAGAGAGGTAAGACCATGAAAGTATTAAAAACTGGAAAGAGCGCAGGCGGTGTAGATATTCAAATAGAGGAATGGCGCGAAAACTATAGCTTTATGCCGTATGGCAGTACGCTTGCATTTTACCCGGAAAGCAAGGCAACGCATAAAGGGCAGTTTGCGCCGAAAGCAGGGGAAAGTTACCGTTTTAGTTTTGAGTTTCCCGGTAATGAAGAGGCAGAGGCAGCATTTACAGAGCTGGAAAGCGGTAGCAGTACATTTACTGATTATCTGAAATACTGGGCTGGAAAGCCGGAATATAGAGACTGCATTTAAGAACGAAAGAGAGGCAGAAAAGTGAAAAAAGTGAATTTTGAAAAATTGCAGGCAGGGGAACTGGTAGAAGTGCCACGCACTCAATTTGCGCCGCAGCGGTACGGCTGGAACGGCTGGCTATTCAGCGAGGCAGTAGTTATAAGAAAAGCCAGAAGTAAAAAGAATAATAAGCCTATGGTAGTAGTGGAAATGCGGACACCAAAAAGCAGCAATGATTACGGAACGATAGAAAAGGCTTTCTATGCAGAGTATGTGTTTCAAACAAATGCAGTAGCAATAGCAAAGAAGTTTTTGGCAGAGGATAGCGTAACAACTAAAGAGGAATTTTTTAAATTCATAGAAAGGGACGACGTGACAGGCTGCGACTGGATAAAGTTTCTGATAGATAAGGGCTTTCTGTTTTGACATAGGCGGCGCTGCCGCCATTAAGCGCCTTTAATTCAGTGGGAGAATACCGCAGCCGGGCATACAGCGGGGGCGCTGGTTCGATTCCAGCAGGGCGTTTTTGTAGCAGGCATGGCGAGCCTGCGGCAGATGCAGCAGGCGAATAGCTGTTATCTGTATACCGTAGAAAAATAGCAGCGGTCATACCAGCTAGAGAGTATGTAGACGGTCAACAGGTTTTTGAGCAGCTTTTTTAAGGTGAAAAAGCGCCCATACGGTAAATATACGCCAGAACAGGAGAGCGGCAGCAGTGAAGAGACAGAGAGCGCCGCCCGGAGGGAGAGTTTAAGGGATTTGGCAAGGCAAGGAATATATCACGGCAGCGGCAGCAGGCATACCGACAGCTGCCGCTATAGAAAAGAGGACGGCAGGAAATGAGGGTAGAGCTGATAGACGTAGACGGTCACGGGTTCCCTAATTTGCCACTTATGAAAATATCGGCATATCACAAAAGCCGGGGCGATAGCGTAGGCTGGCATAACCCGCTTACAGCATGGCTTAACCCGCCAGACCGGGTATACATGAGCAAAGTATTTACCTTTACGCCAGATTACCAGCACCCGGTAAATGCGCAGGAGATCATAAGAGGCGGCACAGGGTACAGTTACCCGGACGGCGGCGCAGAGCTGCCGGAAGAGATAGAACACATATACCCGGACTATTCTATTTACTTCGAGAAGATACCAGAGGTAAAAGAAACAGCCTACGGATTCCTTACAAGGGGCTGTCCCAGAGGGTGCGACTTTTGCATAGTGGGGAAGAAAGAGGGGCGGGCTGCAAAGAAAGTAGCTGATCTTTCGGAGTTCTGGCGCGGACAGAAAAACATAGTGCTTTTAGATGCTAACCTATTTGCCTGTAAAGAGTGGAGAGGCTTAAGCGATCAGCTGATAGACAGCGGCGCATGGGTGGACTTTTCGCAGGGCTGCGATATTCGTATTATGACGCAGGAAAAAGCGGGGTACATAAAGCGCATGAAGATAAAACGCATACATTTTGCGTGGGACAGGTACGAGGACAAAGAGGCGATCATACCGAAATTCAGAGAATTTAGGGAAATTACGGGCTGGGAAAGAAAAAAGATGGGCGTATACGTTCTATGCAATTTTAATACCACTTTTGAGCAGGATTTAGACCGGGTATATACCTTGCGTGATCTGGGGTATGCACCGTATGTAATGCTTTATGATAAGCAGAATATACCAGACGGGCATAGGCTTAAGCACTTACAGCGCTGGGTAAATAACAGAATCATTTTTAACAGCTGCAAAGATTTTGCAGACTATGATTGCAGGAAGTAGGGCAGGGCATGAGGTATGCAGTGATTATTTATACAGATACAACCAGCGAGGCGGCTATAGCTGATTACATGCAGCAGCGCCGCTGGGACAGGCAGAGGGAACGCAGACGGCGGCGGCGCCGCCAGTATTTCCTTAAGCAGCGCTTAACGGGCGTATTCCTTTTGGTGTTTACTGCCCTGGCAGTTATGGCGACGGGCGGCGACGCAACAATAGCGATCATTACAGTACCGCTGGGGCTGTATCTGGTATTCACTAAAGAAATGATTTTGTGATTTTACCGGGAAACGAAAGAGAGGGACACAGAAAAAATGGTACAGATATTAGAGCTTTTCGGCGGTATAGGTAGCCCACGCTGCGCACTGCGCAATATAGGCATACCAGTAAAAGCCATTGATTACGTGGAGATAGACGAAAAGGCGGTACGTTCTTACAATGCTATGTTTTCTGATGAATTGGAGTATAAGACACAGAGCGTAGTAGGCTGGAATTTAAAGCCGGATATTCTGATACATGGTAGCCCGTGTCAAGATTTCAGCATAGCAGGACATCAAGGGAAAGCGACGGCAGAGGCGGGGCGTATAAACCGTGGAAAGGGAGCAGACAAGGGCAGCGGGACGCGTTCAAGTCTTATGTGGGAAACAATTCACATTATAGAGCAAATGGGAGAATGGAAACCTAAATACGTTATCTGGGAAAATGTCAAAAATGTATTAAGCCGTTACATGCGGGTAAATTTCAATCGGTATTTATCAGAAATGGAGCGGCTGGGGTATAGCAACAATTTTGAAATACTGGACGCTAGAGAGTTCGGGCTGCCGCAGGCACGGGAAAGAGTTTTTACAGTGTCGGTACTGGGAAATGAGAAATTTTGTTTTGATGATCTGATAAAAACGCCTATGCAGAGTATTGACAGATTTCTTTTAAAAGATGCGCCGCCAGTATATGACGTAACACAGCCGAGCGTATTAGAGGCAATAGGCAAAAAGGGAATACGGCGGGCGACGGTAATAGAGGACTACGCATTTACTATTACTGCAAGGCAGGACAGAACGCCAGCACAGGTAATAGATATGGGAAACGGGCGTTATAGGTATTTGACAGAATTAGAGTGCTGGCGCTTGCAGGGTTATACAGATGCAGATTTTAACGCAGCGGCAGCAGTACATAAAAGAGTAGGGCGCTATACAATGCCGCTGTATAAGCAGGCAGGAAATAGTATACCAGTAACGATATTTGAGAGTTTGTTCAGAAAAATGTAGGAGCTGGGCGGCGTACTTTGCACGGGAAGAGGGCTGCACAACGGGCAAAAAGATTATATGTAAAAGCTGCCGTATAAGCAGGCGCATAGAAAAATGTAGTCTGCAAAAGAAATGCGGCGAGGCGGGTAAGGACGCAGACGGTACTTGTCTGGGAATTGGGAAACAGTTTGACGACGAGCCTATAGAGCAGTGCAAGCGCTGTATAGCGTGTACTTCTTTTAATTGGGAAGAGGAAAAGGAAAGGCTAAGCATAAACGGAAAGAATAGAAAGCGGGGCAGGCAATGAGTAAAGTTTACATACGCAGCCAGAAAAAAGACGGGCTGTATATTTTCGACAATACGCAGGGGATTAGATACAGCACACAGGACAAGGAAGAGAGTTTTTTCTTATCCCCATTGTTGGAAAGCGAAAAGCAGACAGGGAAAAATTGTATTTTCCTATATTTCAGTAGCGGGGGATGCCGCAAGCTGGGGGAGTATGAGAGCAAAGAGCGCTGTTTAGAGATCATAGACGAGATACAGGGCGTATGCGGGCAGTATTTATATGCGCCGGGCAATACAGGCTTTCTGATAGGCAGCGAGGCTACGCCGCCTATGGCAGCAGTGATACCGCGCTTATATCAGATGCCGGAAAAGTGAGGGCAGGGCATGGACGGAAACGACGAGGAACGCAGCGCACTTATACACGAATATTACCAGATATACAGAGCATTACAGAAGAGGCGCAGCTTAAGAGAGCATAGCCATTTTGATATATACGGCAATAACCTTATTGAAATCTGGGAGTATGCAGGAGAGAGGCGCGGGCGCTGTATCTGCAAAGTGAAAGAAGATACAGAAACAGCCTGCTATAAGCGGGCAATAGAAATACTGATAAGTTATGGCGGGAAAGGAGATCACGCAAAGTATGAGCAAAAAGCGGAACAAAGGGCAGGATAAAAAGCCGGACTTTCTGGCAGACCTTAACGCAGACATTCTGGACGATCTGACGGAAAAGGGCAGGATAAGAAACGCGGCAGGGCTGGCAGGGGAGCTTACGGAGCTGGAAGAGGTAACGGACATATGCGGGCTGCGGTTCAATGGGTATCTGGCAAAGATCGAGACGAAAAGACCGAGCGGCATTATTGACGAGGTTATAGTAGCCTTTACAGAGGCAGCAGTAGACCGGGGAAAGACCGGGGACGGGCTGCGGCTTGAAAAGTATTTCCTGCCGGGCAGCAGGCTTTTAATATCCGGGCGGTAGCAGGCGCTTAAAGATTTTAAGAGCGGTAAAGTGCTGGTATTCATTCTGGCAGAGTACATAGGCTTAAGCCCTAAAGCAATGCTGCAAAATGACATAGCGCTTGTGGGCGAGCTGAAATATAAGCCGACGCACCGGGAAACGCCGAGAGGGAAACGCATTTCTGACATTTTCGTAGAGGTAAAAAATGTGCTTACAGGGACAAGCTGCTATATTCCCTGTATCTGCTGGCAGGAGAACGCGGACGAGGTAGCAGGCTGGCAACCGGGCGATAAGGTTAAACTGCTGGGAAGATGCCAGAGCCGGGAATATCTTAAGCAGACAGAAAAGGAAATACGGACGGCTTACGAGATTTCAGTAAGTTTTATCAAAAGAATAGGAGAGGCGGGAAATGAGATCAAAAACAATCATAAATAGCAAAGGGCAACGGCAGGCGACGCGCATAGAAATACCGATAGAGGGCGCAGGCGGCGAACTGGGGCGGCGGGCAGTCATAAATTTAACTTCCCTTATAGCCGGACTTAAAAACATGAAAACAGAGCAGGACGTAGTAACGCATTATCATATAATCTGCGGTTTTGCTATATGCTGCGAGTTGTGCGGGCTTATGACGGAGAAAAGTACAAATGATCTGATGCACATGGTAGAGCATCTGGTAGAAAACGAGCTTGCCAGAGTGGAGGCAGAGGGGAAAGGCGGGCAGGAATGAGGACAGCATACATATGTAGCCCGTACAGGGCAAAGGACGGCGCAGAGCTTGACAGGAACATAGAGTATGCGCAGGCGCTTACAAAGCAGGCGATAGAGGCGGGCTTAGCGCCGATCACACCGCATTTATACATGACACAATGCTTAAATGAGGACAAGCCGCAGGAACGGGCGGCAGGAATGGCAGCAGGCTTAGCGTTGCTGAAAAAATGCGATTTTGTGATCGCGGGCGTAAAGTACGGGATAAGCGAGGGCATGAGCCGGGAAATACAGACGGCAGACGTACTGGGGATTGAGGTAGTAAATGCAGATAAGCTGCGTTATTACATGGAGTGCAAGGAACGGCAGAGACAGGCGGCTATAAAGCAGTATGCGGACTTACACGCCTGCGATTTCTGCAAGGGCAGGCATTTCCATACATGTACATTATTTTGCTGCAAAGAGCCTTACAGACAGGCTTATGAGTATGCAGAAACACATTTTAGCAAAGGAGAGATCAGACAATGAGGAAATTAAGGAGAGCAGTATTAAGGAATGAGGCAAACAGATTGAGCCGCCACGGGAGAAACGGGAAAAGCATTGCTATTTTCCGTAGCCTCTGGGACGACTACAAGGAGCTGAAACAGCACAAAGAACTTGCCCGGAAAGAAAAGGGGCTGTTAGAGCAGATCAGAAGCATTAAAAGGCAGCGGAAAGCGGCAGCCCTGTAAATTCGCATTAAATGAGAATAATTTAATAGCCCCTACGGTACGGGAATACCATAGGGGCTAAGCTATACAGCTTTTAGAACCTATATCCAGTATATCACTGTATGGCGAAATGTCAAGTAATACGCGGGCGCAAGCCCGTTTTACCACTTGATAAAACAATTAGCTTTCCGACCAGATAGACCTAAAAGGAGTAAAAAATATATGCCATACGTTGAGAGGATAACAAGGGCGGGTAAGACCATAGAGGTAGAGAGATATTTTACAAGCAGATATAAAAAGCAGGGGATAAAGAGGGGGGATAAGGTAAAGCCCACCACAGAGCAACAGCAAAAGATCAATACAAGGCAGGCAGAAAGAAAGCTGCGTATTCTGATAAATGCAAACTATGGCTATGGCGATTATCATTTAGTGCTGGACTACATACGCAGAAAGGGAGAGCCGCCACGGACAAAAGAGCAGATGCGGCAGGACATAGATATATTTTTAAGGGAGTGCCGTAAGGAGTATAAAAAGGCTGGGATAGAGTTTAAATATATTCATGTTATGGAGATCGGGGACAAGGGAGCCAGGCACCACCATTTAGTTATTAACCAGATAGATACAAAGATATTGCAGCAGTGCTGGTACAAGGCATATGAGGGGCATAACCGGGTGAAAGTCTTTCCTCTGGACGACAGTGGCAATTATGCTGATCTGGCAGCATATCTGATTAAGTACACAGACAAGCACAGGAAAGCAGAGGACGGGGCGCTACAGGGCAAGCGCTGGAATAGCAGCAAGAACCTTGTAAGACCAGAGCCGGAAATAAGGATAATTTCAGATCGGCAATGGTTCAAGGCAGAGCCGAGGGCGGTAAAGGGATATTACGTTGACAAGGATAGCATAAGCAAGGGAGTACATAGCCCGGAATATTACGGCTACGGGTATTTCAGATATACATTAGTCAAATTAGAGGGAGAGGGGGGATAAGATGCAGTATGTACGGATTGTGGTAATAGGCGTGGGCGTGGTGTTTCTGGTTCTTATGGGCGCTGTAATGTGCTTGGCAGCAGTGGCTATAGCACATGCCAGCGAGGATATGAGGAACTGGGAATACTGGAACGGCATAGACGACAGAAAGGGGCGCAGGGAATGAGGCAGAGGTTAAAGCACTGGTTATTCCAACGGGGCAAGAACTGTAAGCACTGCTGCCTATGGTGTGAGTATTACGATCTTTGCAGCGGGGAGATAGGACAGGAGCGGCAGACATATAAAGCGAGGATGCCAGACGGCAGGGAAATAGTCATAAAAACAGTACCAGAGAGAGAACGGCAGATACAGCGCCGCATTATGGAAAAATATATGTGGAAAGTGAGGCGGGAATATATGAGAAACTTTAGGCTGAACGACGAAAGCGGACACCAAGAGGCGCTATTTAGCTGGGCAGGGTATCAGCTGGGACGTATGCCGGAATTGGAATATATGTACCATGTACCAAACGGCGGCAAGCGTGATGCAGCGACAGCAACGGCGCTAAAGAGGCAGGGAGTAAAGGCGGGTGTGCCGGATATTCATTTACCAGTAGCACGGGGAGAGTACCACGGGTTATACATAGAGCTTAAGGCTGGAAGAAATGTACCAACTGAAAAACAGCTGCGCTGGCTAATCTTCCTGCGGCAGCAGGGATATTTTACAGCGGTATGTTATGGCTGGCAAGCGGCAGCAGAGCTGATAGAAAAGTATCTGCTGCGCATTAAGGATTTAGGAGAGGCGGGGCAGATATGGGGCAAGGAATAGGCTGTAAGATTTATCAGAACTGCGGCAGGGATTGTACGCACTGCGCAGCGGAAGAGGCAAAAAAGAAAGCCCGGAAAATGGAACCGAGGAAAACAACCATTTTTGAGGGAGAGCAGGCAGAAAAGCTGGCGGCTAAAGGTTTAAAGAACTATGAAACCTATAAATGCCCTGTATGTAACTGGATTGTGGCAGATCGGAAACTTACGGGCTTTAAAATATCTAATTTCTGCGAGAACTGCGGGCAGGCATTGGAAACAGAGATCACAAAAGAATAGAGCATATTAAGCAGCTGCGCCCAGAGGCGGCGCAAGAAAGAGAGGCAGAGAATGAAAGTTATAAGTTTGTTGAATTTAAAAGGCGGGGTAGCAAAGACCTTTACAGCGGTAAATATGGCATATGAGCTGTACCGCAGGGGCTATAAGGTACTGCTGCTGGATAACGACAAGCAAGGGAATTTAAGCAAGGCATACGGCAGATATGATGCAGAGAGCGTAGCGCCGATCACGAAACTGCTTTCCGGGGAATGGCAGGCGGCAGCAGAGCTGATACAGCGGACAGATTACGAGGGGATAGACATTGTTTCTGCAAATATGTCACTTATGGGCGCTACGTGGCAGCTGACAACGGCAGAAACGGGGAACCAGATAGAACGGTATAAGCGGCTGGCACAGCTGGACGCAGTAGGCGCTTATTACGATTACTGCATTATTGATAACCCGCCCGACATAGGGCTTAACGTGGTAAATGCGCTGACGATCACGGACGAGGTTATAGTACCTGTAAAAATAGACGAGTGGGCGTTAGAGGGTTTAGACATTCTGGCAGATCAGATAGAGGACGCAAGGCAGTTTAACCCGGCGCTGCGTCTGCTGGGTGTTCTGGTTACGGCATATCAGAACACGGACGGAGAGGCAGCCGGGCGGGAGTGGTTAGAGGCAGAAAAAGAAAGCTATTCTTTACTGGGCGTTATCAGATATTCCGGGAAAGTGGCAGAGAGTACGTTTTTATTCAAGCCGATTTATGAGTATAGCCCGTGCTGCGGAGCTGCGCAGGACTATAAGAAATTCGTAACCAGATACACAGGGAAAGCGAGGTAAGGGAAATGGGAAAATCAAAATTTGGTTTTGCGGATATTATGAACGCGAAAAGCAGGGCAGCAGGCATAGGCAATGTAAGCGAGTATACGGAAATCTGGTTAAGCCCGTATGATGCAAAGCCCTCTGAAAGCAATTTCTATTCACAGGAGAACATAGAAGAGCTGGCAGACAGCTTTTTGACCGTAGGGCAACAGCAGCCCACGGTATTAGGCAGGGTAAACGGTGAATTTAAGATTGTGAGCGGACACCGCAGGAACCTTGCAAACATTCTGAACATTGAGCGGGGGCATGAGGAATTTAAGAAAGTGCGGTATCTGTACAAGGATATGACCGGGGCAATGTTTGAATTGTCTTTGCTGATCGGCAACGCATATAACAGGGAGCTTACGGCGTGGGAGAAAACCCAGCAGGCGCAGAGGTTGAAAGAGGCGCTTTTAAGGGCGAAAGACGAGGACGGGTTAGAGATCACGGGAAAGCTGCGGGACATTATAGCAGAGCTGATGAACGAAAGCCCCACGAATATAGCCCGCATGGATAGCATTAACAATAATGCCACGCCGGAGATCAAAGAAGAGTTTGCAAAGGGGAATATAGGAGTTACGACGGCTTATGAGGCAGCAAAGCTGCCGCCAGAAGAGCAGAAAGCCATAGCAGAAAAGGCGGCAGCAGGCGAGAACGTCCGGGCAAAGGAAATAGCGGCAAAGGTGGCAGAGAAAAAGGCAGGCGACAGCTACGAAACGCCGCACCCGGAAAGCATAACCTCTTTGTGCTATTCCTGCAAACAGTATAAAGACTGCAATGTGAAAACGGGTACTTGCGAAAAGTGCGATCAGTACATAAACAAGGCAGAGGCAGAGAAAACGGACGAACAGCGTTATAGCGAAGAGCAGGACAAAATAGACCGGGACACAAAGAAGAAATTGCAGGAACGGGCAGACCGGGAGAAAATGGAAAAACTGCCGAGCGACGGGAAAGCAGATCATAAAACGCATGAGGTAAAAATAGCCGTTTCTTACTATGGGGATATTGTAAGCGGCAAGAAAAGGTTTGAGCTGCGGAAGAATGATAGAGGGTACAAGGTGGGCGACAGCCTTAAAATGCTGGAATTTAAGGACGGAAAGCACACAGGGCGCACGATAGATGCAGATATTATTTATATGCTGGAAGATTATACAGGACTGGAAGAGGGCTATTGTATTCTGGGAATTGATGTTACCGCACACAGCAGGGAAGTGTCCGAAACGGACACCGGGGGGGGGGGCAACTGCCGGGACAAATGAGCATTGAAGATTACCAGATAGGACAGGCAGCAGAGCCGGAAAGTGAGGCAGGCAATGAACAGCAGGAAGAGGAAAAAGAGGGATAAGCAGCGGGCGGTTACAATCGTTGTAGGCTGCGAGAAAACAGCAAAGGCAGAGGAATACCGAAAAATGCGGGAGAGCATAGAGTATCAGTTAAAAGCGGGCAGCGTTATTGTGCTGCCTGCCTATCTGCATGTTGAGGCGATCATACAGCAGCCGGGCAGCAGGCGTATTGTGATTAAGCAGGAAAGCGAGGTAGAGGCATGAGGGAGATTGTTTTAGAAATTCCTTTAGAGTACGCAGACGGCACAGAAGAAAAGATTTATATAAAGGCGTATGTAGGCTGGGATTTAGGAAACGGAGCCAGCATTACTACGGTAAATGAGCCGAGAATATTAAGCGATAAAGAAAGGGCAGAAATAGGGATATGAATTATAGACAGTGGAAAAAGAGATATAAAAAGTTGCATGGAGTAAACCCGCCTTTAGAACTGGATAAGCGCAGACAGCGCAGGCTTGCAAGAAAGGCAGTTAAGAGTATAAGCAGTATTGACTTTTCAGCTGTAGCCACAAGAGCAGCAGAGGCTATTACAAATGCAGCAGCGGCTTTTATGCGGGGGCTGGGCGGGGCTTTTGATTCAGCGGGGACGGTATGCAGGAATGTAGCGGACAATATACAACCATTGGAAATTAAGGGGCGTGTATTCAGCTGGCAAGCGAGGGAATACGGCAGCAGTCATTATGCAGTATACGAGATAAACGCACTGGGCGGCGCTGACGAGCTTAGAGCAATCACACACAGCCAGCAGGCAGCGGAAAAGATAGCGGAGATCATGGAAAGCGATCATTTAGAGTATTTAAGGCGTGTAAGCCCGGAGAGGATAGGGCGCAGGAATGATGCAGTAGACAGCCTGCGGGCAGCAGTCATTACGGCATATGAAAGCGGGGCGTTTCATACATGATAAAGTTTATGGACGAGATCACAGAGGTGCTTACAGGGGCAGTAAGGACGTATATGGAATGGGTGGGAGAAATAGCAATATACATACTGGGGCTGCTGGCAAAGGGGCTTATTCTTCTTTCTACGCCTGTATGGATATTGCCGTATATACTGATACGGGATATTCTGCGGGACAATAACAGCGGGAAATGTGAAAAGCCGGATTGTGACAGCTGCCCGTTTCCACCATGCCAGAAAGGAGAGGGCGAACAGTGACGGATTTTTTATTGACAGTCATAATTATTTTGCTGCTGGCAATATTCGGACGGATTGACAGCGGATTCAAAGAAAGGAGTAGAAAAGATGCAGGAAACAGAAACTAAGGCAGCAGGCGCAGAGATCGTGGCAGGGGGAGAGGAAACAGGCGAAAGCCGGGTAGCACTTCCCGCCTCTGAATTTGAAGAGCTGATACAGAAAGCGGCAAGGGCAGCAGCGCGGGAGTACAGAAAGCAGGAAGAAAAGGAAAAGCGGCAGAACAAATACCATAATACTTTCACGCTTATGAAATGTTACCGTGATGCAGTTTTCCATATCCAGAACGCAGTAAGCGACGGCGAGCAGTTAGAGCTTAAGGGAATGACAGAAGAGCAGCAGCGGGTATATCTGGAAAGCGTGAGACGCAGCCGTTTTAAAACGCTGATTATGACAGCACACATAGACACGGCAGTAGAAGAGATCGAGCGCAGGCGCAGGGCAGCAGGCAGAGAGGTAGAGTATAAAGCGTTTGAACTGTATTTCATGCAGGGCATGGAGTATGCGGAGATCGCAGAGAAACTGGAAACCGGGAAGAACACGCCGCGACGCTGGGTGACAGCGATTATAAACGAATTATCTGTACTGTTATGGGGCATTGATGAAGAACGGGCGAGGCTGTAGCAGCAGCCGGGCTGGTAATATCGTGGTAAAATCGTGGTGTTTACATGGTATTTCAAAAGCTGTATAATGGTAACATGAAAAGAGTAGGCAGTAGCTTAGCCGTGACGCGGCAGCAGTAGCCTGCTCTTTTTTTATTTCTTTAGCCTCCACCCGGCGCATGAAATCTAGGGCGCTGGGTATTGCAGAAAGGAGCGGGGACAGTATGAAAGCATGGGCTAAGAGTTTTTACTTATCGCAGGCGTGGGAGAATACCAGAGCCGCTTACTTAATGTCACAGGACTATATATGTGAGCGCTGCGGGGAGCCTGCAAAGATAGCGCACCATAAGCGCTACTTAACCAGAGAGAATATTAACGACGCGGGCATAACGCTAAGCTGGGACAATTTAGAGGCGTTATGCCAGGACTGCCATAACAAAGAGCATCATAAACGCAAGCCGCGCCTGCGGTATAAGTTTGATGCAGCGGGCGGCATATCCCCCCTATCCGAAAATCAAAATTAAAGGGGGAAAATACCGAGGGGGATACCCTAAAAATACCCTCCGGGCGCGTGCATACGTGGTGTAGGGGGTGTGGTGTGGTGATCTGGCAGCGGCAGCAGGCGGCAGGGAAAGAGAGGTAGAGGGAATGGCTGCGCGGAAAAAGAAAAAAGAAAACCGTATCAAGGACGAGAAAAAAAGACTTAAGGAAATATTTGCAGAGCTTGAAGAAAATAAGCGAAATTTAGTAACGCCGCTGATAGAAAAGGCTGCTTTTATGAGTATAGAGCTTGACGACTTGCAGGAAACAATAGAGCAGGAGGGCTGGACGAGTGAGTACAAGAACGGTGAAAACCAGTACGGGACGAAAAAAAGCCCGGAGGCAGAGACTTACATAGCATTAAGCAAGAACTATGCGGCAGTCATTAAGCAGCTGACAGAATTAGTGCCAGCCGCAAAAAGAAAGGAAAGCAGGCTGGCTGCCCTGCGGGACGAGTAGGCGGCAGTGCTGCCCTATAAAAATTATATCTATGAGTACCACGCAAAAATAACCAGCGGCGAGATCGTAGCGGGGAAATGGATAAAGGCAATTTACAAGATCATTGTGGACGGGCTGGAAAAACAGGAATATTTTTTCAATGCAAAAGCGGCAAATAAGGCGATCAAGTTTATTGAAAATTTCTGTCACCACAGCAAGGGGCGCAGTGACCTTATAAAGCTGGAACTATGGCAGAAAGCTATTATTTCTGTCATTTTTGGTATACAGGACGCAGAAAAAGTGCGCGTTTTCCGCGAAATATTTATAGTTATCGGCAGAAAAAACGGAAAAAGTTTATTTGCCTCTGCCGTTATTGCGTACATGGCATTTTTGGAGCCGGAATACGGGCAGGAGATTTATTGCTTAGCGCCTAAATTAGATCAAGCGGCGCTGGTATATGACGGATTTCACAAAATGGTAAAGGCAGAGCCGGAGCTTTTAGAATTGGCGCGGAAACGGCGCAGCGATATTTACATTGAGGAAACGGAAAGTTTTGTTAAGCCGATTGCCTTTAATGCCAAGAAGTCTGACGGATTTAACCCGCAGCTGGTAGTATGTGACGAAATGGCGGCATGGAGAGGCGACGCAGGGCTAAAGCAATATGAGGTTATGAAGTCTGCTTTAGGAGCGCGTACACAGCCAATGATCTTAAGCATAAGCACAGCAGGTTATGAGAATGACAGCATATACGACGAGCTTATGAAACGCAGTACCAGCTTTTTAAAGGGAAACAGCAAAGAGCGCAGGCTTTTACCGTTTATCTACATGATAGACGACGTAGAGAAGTGGAACGACATAGAAGAGCTTAAGAAAGCTAACCCGAATATGGGTGTTTCTGTAAAAGAGGGCTTTTTCATTGATGAAATAGCCGTAGCAGAGGGCAGCTTAAGCAAGAAAGCAGAGTTTTTATGTAAATACTGCAATATCAAACAGAACAGCTCTATTGCATGGCTGGAATATATGACCGTAGACCGGGCAGGGGTAGAAAAAACCTTAGAGGATTTCCGGGACTGCTACGCGGTGGGCGGCATTGACCTTAGCCAGACTACGGACTTAACGGCGGCAAGCGTTGTGATCGAAAAAGGCGGCGTGCTGTATTCCTTTACACAGTTTTTCATGCCGAGAGATCGCGTAGAAAGCCTGCAAGCCACGGACGGCGTGCCGTATGACATATTCGTAAAGAAAGGGCTGATAACCTTAAGCGGCGAAAATTACGTTGATTACCACGACGTTTATAACTGGTTTATTATGCTGCTGGAAGTATACGGAATAAGACCGCTGAAAATCGGATATGACAGATACAGCGCCCAGTACCTTGTAAGTGATATGAAAAATTACGGGTTCCATATGGACGACGTATGGCAGGGTGAGAATTTAACGCCAGTTATCCGGGAATTTGAGGGAATTATAAAAGACGGTAATTTCAAGATCGCGGACAACAGTTTACAAAAGACACATTTCTTAAATGTTGCGCTTAAGCACAACATGGAAACAAGGAAATTCAGACCTGTGAAGATAGAGCAGCGAGCGCATATTGACGGTTTTGTATCTGTCATTGATGCAATGACGGTACGGCAGAAATACTGGGAAGAGTGCGGCGAGCTGCTGAAAAATGCCGCATAGAAAGGAGAGTAAGCGGAGTGAAATTTTTTGATTATTTATTCCACGGGAAAAAGCTGCAAATGATAGACAGCTATTTTAAAATGCTGAACGGCTACAGCCCGACGTTTACGAGCTTTAACGGCGGCGTATACGAAATGGATTTGACGCGGGTAGCGATCAACAGTTTTGCCACACATTGCAGCAAGCTAAAGCCGGAGATCGAGGGCAGCGCCCTAAAGCATCTGGAAAGGGTATTGCAGTATAAACCTAACTATTTCATGGACACAACGAAATTCATAAAGCGTCTGGCGACGATCTTAGCGGTAGAGCATACCGCTTTTATTGTGCCTATTGAGGACGAGACAGGGAACCTGTGCGGCTTTTATCCCCTGCGGGCGCAGCGCTGCGAAGTGGTAGAGGCTGCCGGGCGGGTGTATCTGCGGTATCTATTTGCAAGCGGGGAGTATGGGGCGATTGAGTTTGAAAAAGTCGGCATAATGACTGACTTTGAATACAGCGACGATCTTTTCGGAGAGGATAACAGCACACTTAAGCCTACAATGCAGCTGATACATACCCAGAATGAGGGCATTATTAACGCCGTGAAAAATTCAGCAAACATACGCTTTCTTGCAAAGATAGGAAATATGTTAAAGCCGGAAGATATAACGGCAGAGCGTGAGAGATTTACAAGGGATAATTTGAGCGCAGACAATAAAAGCGGCATGATTCTTTATGATAATAAGTTTTCTGATCTGAAACAGGTTGAAAGCAAGCCGTATACACCAAACGCGCTGCAAATGCAGCAGATACAGGACAATGTATGCACGCATTTTGGTACAAACATGGATATTCTGCAAAATAAGTTTGACGAGGAAACATGGAACGCATATTACGAGGGAAAAATAGAGCCTTTTGCAATCCAGCTATCACTTGTTATGTCAAACATGGCATTTTCACAGCGGGAGCTTGCGCACGGGAACGCAATCACGTTTTCCGCAAACCGCCTGCAATATGCCAGCAATGCTACAAAGCTGCAAGTAAGCACACAGCTTTTTGACCGGGCGTTGCTTAACCGCAACGGTGTAATGGATATATGGAACATGCCGCACGTTGAGGACGGCGAAAAGTATTACATACGCAAGGAATACACGGAAGTAAGCCAGCTGGGGAAAAGCGAGGAAAAGCAGCAGATCATTATACAGCAGATGCCGCAGCCGGGGCAGCAGGAGGCAGGGACGGAGCCGGGGGAAGAGCCAGCGCCGGACGATAAGGGACAGAAAGAGGGTGTAACAGATGCCGATTAAGCAGGACAGGGAGTACAGGACGCTGGCAGCGCCATTGTCGGCGCAGGCGGCGGCAAAGCGGATAGACACGGATTTTTACGTTGAGGGCTACGCGACGACGTTTGACAGCCCGTATCTGCTTTATGAGATCGAGGGTACAAAGTTTTACGAAAGAATAGACGCACACGCACTGGACGGGGCAGACATAAGCGACGTAATTATGCAGTATGACCATGAGGGGCGCGTATTTGCAAGACAGTCTAACAATTCCCTTATTCTGATACCAGACCATAGAGGGCTTTTGATTGCAGCCGATTTAGGCAGGACGGATTTAGCGCGGGGGCTGTATCAGGACATACAGCAGGGAATGATAACTAAAATGTCGTGGGCTTTTACCGTGAAAAAGGACAGCTACGACAGGGCAACGCATACAAGGACAATATTGGAGATCAAAAAAGTTTATGATGTATCAGCCGTGAGCATACCAGCAAACGGCGATACTGAAATAAGCGCCCGTAGTTTTGCACATAGGAGTTATGAGGCAGAGAGGCAGGAGCGGCTTTTACAGCGGGCGAGGCTACTAAAGATCAGAGCCAGTCTATAAAAAACAGAAAAGGAGATTGCAGGGAATGAACAGATTAAAAGAAATCGAGGAAAGGTTAGCCCAGATCAAGGGCGAGCTTACCACAAGGGCAGCAGAGCTGACAGAGGCAGAGATCACGGCACTGGAAACCGAGGTAACGGCATTGCAGGAAGAGCGGGCGGCATTACAGGCGGCGGCAGAAAAGCGTAAGGCGTTGCTGGAAAAGATCGCAAACGGCGAGCCTGTAGAGGGCGACGGAGGCATAGCACAGCCTACGCTGCTTAGAAGTTTTTCCGGGGCAGGCGCGGCACAGCAGCAGGCGGCAAGGGAGCCGGAGGACAAATTTGACACAGTAGCATACAGAAAGGCATTTATGAATTATGTATGCAGGGGTGCGGCTATCCCCGCAGAGTTTAGAGCTGCGGAAACAACCACGACGGCAGACAGCGGCGCAGTTATCCCTACGTCTATTATGAATGAAATCATTCAGAAATTGGAGAGCTACGGCAGTATATATGCACAGGTGCGCAAAATCAATGTGCAGGGCGGCGTAGCAATTCCTATCGCTGACTTAAAGCCTACGGCGCACTGGATTGCAGAGGAAAAGAGCAGCGACGACCAGAAAGCCAGCTCCAAAAATTCCGTGACATTCAATTACTACGGCTTAGAGTGCAAGATTTCACAGAGCATCTTAGCAAACGTGGTCACGCTGAAAATGTTCACGGATTTATTTATCCCTATGGCGACAGAGGCAATGGTTAAGGCTATTGAGATCGCCATTTTCAACGGCACAGGTGAGGGGCAGCCGTTGGGCGTTCTGAAAGATACAAGAGTGCTGGCAGTGGTGGAACTGACGGAAGAGGAATACGCAAGCTGGAAAGGCTGGCACAAGGTAAAGGGCAAGATCAAGAAAGCCTACAGAAACGGCAGCTTTATTATGAACCAGTCTACATTTGATGCCGGAATTGACGGCATGGAAGATAAGAACGGGCAGCCGATAGGACGCACGAACTACGGCATTAACGGAGAAGAAAGCTACCGATTTATGGGTAAGACGGTGGAAACGGTAGAGGACGAGATTTTACCGAGCTGGGACGACGCAGCAGCAGGTGACGTGTTCGCGGTGTTTATGAAACTGTCTGACTATGTGATTAACACCAATATGGAAATGCAGGTAACAAAGTGGACTGACCACGACAATAACAAGATCAAGAATAAATGCTTAATGGTAGTGGACGGCAAAGCGGCAGACACAAACGGCATTATTCTTATCAAAAAGGCGATCAAGACAGTATAAGTAAATAAGGCGGCTGGCGTTTCCTGCGCTAGCTGCCGGAAAGGTGGAACCATGAAAGGATATTTAGACGTAAAAGAGCTGGAAAGCTATAAAAAGGCTGATATTCAGAAACTTGCGCGTGATCTGGGCGTGAGTGATGCCGGGACAATCAAGGAAATTGCCGCCAGATGCGCGGCTGTAGAGATCGAGACAGGGGCGGGGGAGCCGCCCACGGAACCGGGAAAGGCAGCCGGAGGGCAGGCAGAGGAAAGAACCGGGCAGCAGACCGGGGACGGAACGGCAGAACAGGCAGAGGCAGCCGGGCAGCAGACCGGGAGCGGGGCAGGAGACACCGCAGGAGCGCCCCAGACGGGGCAGGAGACGGCAGAAAAGGACAAGGCGGCAGAGATCACCAGAGACACCGAAAAGGCGCAGGAAGAGGCAGGAAAAGCGGCAGGCGGGGTAAAGGTGGAAGTAGTAGCCAGATACTTAGACCAGCAGTTTAACCAGATCAAAGAGGCTGGGGAAGTCTTTACAGTAGACCGGGAACGGGCAGCAGTGCTGGTACATGAAAAAGTTGTGAAGATCAGAGAATAAGCGCGGCGGGGCTGCGGCAAAGAAAGCGGGTGCATGGTATGGCGGCAGATGCCACTACATTAACAGAGAAAATGCGGGCGGCGCTGCGTATCAGCAGCACAAGCGCAAAGATTACGGAAGAAATAGAGGACTGTATAGGAGCCTGCAAAGCCGATCTTGCAAACGACGGCGTAAAAGCCATTGACGAGCGCGACAAGCTGATTATACGGGCAATAACGCTGTACTGCAAGGCAGAATTTGGGTACAACGGGAAAGCGGAGAAATTCAGACGATCTTATGATCTGCTTAAGGCGCGGCTTTCTATGTCAAAGGAATATAACACAGCGCCGCCCGTGTCCGAAACGGACACCGCAGGCGGGGAAAGCGGGGCGCAAAATGGCTGAATGGGTAGATGAGATCATACTTGTAAAAGAGACAGCGCCAGCGGACGGCAGCAGGGTAGACGGAGACGGGTTCCCGGTGCAGCAGGAAGAGGAAAAGCGTACTGTTTTCTGCAATATGAAATCTGTAGGCTATTCTGAATATTTCAAGAGCCAGCAGACAGGGAAAGTGGTAGAGGCGAAATGTGAGGTACATAAGGCAGACTATGAGGGCGAGGACACCGTAGAGGATATGGGCGGGAAACGTTTTTTTGTGCTTAAGACTTACGACATAGACGACGACACCATAGAACTTACCCTAACTGATCTGCGGCATAAGGACAAGGAGGCGTAAGCGTGGCAGAGTTTAGCACAGTAGGCTTAGAGGACGTAATAGAGGCGTTCAGCAGGCGCGAACAGGCGACAGTAGAGGCAGTGCCAAAGATGCTACAGGCGGGCGCTGCCGTTCTTGTACAGGCACAGCAGGAAGAGGCGCAGGCAATGGGGCTGAATGAAACGGGCGGTTTTGTGAAATCCATTAAGGCTACAGCGGTAAAAGGCGACAGCCGGGAAAAGCATATTGACGTTTTCCCGCATGGCAGGGCTAAACATGGGAACGACAGGAAAGGCGATAAAAGCAATGTGCGCTATGCGACAATCGGATTTGTGGCAGAATACGGGACAAGCAGCCAGGCAGCCCGCCCTTATATGACCGTGGCAAATGACAAGGCGCAAAGCAAGGTAGTAGAGGCGCAGCGGGAAGTATGGGAGCGTGAAAACAATGTGTAGCATAAAGGAAGTGATAGAAAGCGCCGGGCTGCCAGCAGAGAGGGGAGTATATACCGGGAAAAAGAAACCAGCCGTTTACTGTACTTTCCTGCGTCTGAATAAAGGCGCTGCGTTAAGGGCAGACGATAAAAACAGCGGCGACAGGGAGCTATACAGGGTTACGCTTTTCTGTAAGGGGAACTTTGAAAAAAGTCTGAAACTGCTTACAGAGAAAATGGAGGCAGCAGGCTTTTATATCAATGGCGTAGATACTGAACACTACGAGACGGAAACGGGGTACTGGCTTATCCCGGTAACAATCGAAATATTAAAGGAGTGAAAAACAATGACATTAGGACTGAAAGACCTTTTTTATGCGATCTGCACGGAAAAGGACGGCGTAGAGAGCTACGGACTGCCTAAAAAGCTGGCAGAGGCTATGAGTGCTGATCTTTCCGTGAAAACGGCAACGGCTGACCTGTACGCTGACGACGCGATCAGCGAGAGCGTAAAGGAATTTATTAACGGGACATTAAAGCTGGGCGTTAAAGACCTTACGCCGGAAGTGCTGGCAGACGTTCTGGGGCAAATGGTAGATCAGAATAAAGTTGTATGGGCTGGGGACGGTGACGAGCCGCCGTTTCTTGCTATCGGATTCCGGGCGGCAAAGACCGGGGGCAGATTCCGGTATATCTGGCTGCTGAAATGTAAATTTGAGCTGCCGGGCGAGAAATACGAGACGAAAGGCGAGAGCATCAAGTTCAACACGCCGGACATTACCGCCACTTTCTACAAGCGGAAAAAGGACGGAAAGTGGAAAGCGGATTTTGTGGGAACCGAAACAGATACGGCAGCCAGCACATGGTTTACGGAAGTGCCGGAACCCGCAGAGCAGATGCAGGAAGTATAAAAAATACAGGGAAAGGAGAGAGGCGCAGCGTGGCTGCGCCTTAAATTATGCCAATGAGTGCAGTAAAAGACGGCGGCTATATTGTGACACTGAAAGGAAAAGACTACAGATTGCTTTTTACCCTTAACGCTTTGGACGAGATTCAGACGAAATTTGGAGGATATGACAATCTGAATGAGATTTTCAACCAGAGTAACCCGGACTGGGTAAAAGATACAAAATGGCTGCTTACTCTGCTTATCAATGAGGGGCTGCTGGAAGAGGACGAAAACGCGGAGATCATGGAAGAGCAGAAAGTAGGGCGGCTGATTCACGTGGGAAATATGGCAGAGGTACAGCGGGCTATTTATGCGTCGTTTGCAGCAGGGACGGCAGGCGACGGGGAGAACACAGGGGAAACCGAAGAGGAAAGAGAAGAGGCGGGGGAAATGAAAGCCGGGCAGGAAAGTTAGACACTGCCCGGCTTTTATATATCGCAATGGTGCTGCTGGGCTACAGGGAGCGCGAGGCGTGGAGAAAAACGCCTTACCAGATTGTAACCCTATTCAGATACCACAAGGAATATAACCCGCACATATTCAGACAGGGGCAGGCGGCAGAGCCGCAGGCAGCAGTACAGGACGACATAGACGTAGCACTAGGGGGCTTTTAATTTATGGCTGATAAAACAGAGAATATCAAAACCCGGCTTAGTTTTGACGGAGAGGCAGAGTATAAAGCAGCCTGCAAGGAAATTAACAGCACCCTTAAAGTGCTTAATTCTGAAATGAAACTTGTAACGGCTGAATACAGGGACAATGCCAACAGCGCGGAGGCGCTGAAAGCAAAGCAGGACGTTTTACAGAGGACTTACGACGAGCAGGCGAAAAAGGTAAAGGAAACAGAGCAGGCATTAGAGAAATGCAGGCAGGCGACAGGAGAGAATAGCGAAGAGAGTAAAAAGCTGGAAACGCAGCTGAATTACCAGAGGGCGGCGCTGGTAAAGACCGAGCAGGAGTTAAACAAGACCGCAGACGAACTGGAAAAGGCAGAAAACGCCGCAGACGAACTGGGCGAAGAGATAGAGGAAAGCGGGCAGCAGGCAGAGGCAGCAGGCGGCAAGTTCTCTGGATTGAGCGGTATTCTGGGCGGGCTGGGCGGCGTTATGGCAAAGGGCATAGCGGCAGTGGGAACGGCTGCGGCAGCTATAGGCACGGCGGTAGTGGCGGGGCTGGGCTACGCAGTAAGCCAGGCAGACGAGGCGAAAGGCGCGTTAAATGATTTCTGCGCCGCGACAGGGACGGCAACGGACGAGGCAGACCAGTACAAGCAAGTTATGGAGAATATCTATAACGGCAATTATGGAGAGGGATTCGAGGATATAGCCGCGTCAATGGCGACGGTAAAGCAGCAGGCAGGGGATATGGGCGCGGACGAGCTGGAAAAAATGACTACAAACGCCTTAACCCTGCGAGATACGTTTGATATGGACGTTGCCGAGAGTACAAGGGCAGTCACACGGCTTATGCAGAAATTTGGTATTTCCGGCGACGAGGCTTACAACCTGATCGCGCAGGGGGCGCAGCAGGGGCTTAACCAGAACGGGGATTTACTGGACGTTATCAACGAATACAGCAATCAGTATGCGCAGGCAGGGCTTAGCGCAGAGGATATGTTTAATTCCATTAAAAACGGCGCAGATACGGGAGTATGGAGCGTTGACAAAATGGGCGACGCTTTCAAGGAATTTAGCATAAGAATGAACGACGGCACGGCGGGGGAATACCTTAAAAGTCTGGGGCTTAATGCGGACGAGCTGGTAGGGAAATTCCAAGCCGGGGGCGACAGCGCAAAAGAGGCAATGAGCCAGATAAGCGAGGCGCTTAAGAACTGCGACGACGAGAGCCTACAGTATACGGCAGGCGTAGGGCTTATGGGTACTATGTGGGAAGATATGGGAGCGGATGCCTGCACAGCACTTATGGGCGTAGAGGGGGAAATAAGTAAGACTGTAGACGCAATGGGGCAGATCAACGCCGTAAAGTATGACACTTTCGGGGAGGCAATGCAGGGCGCGGGCAGGATTTTACAGACCAGCTTTATCATGCCGATCGGAGAGCAGGCGTTACCAATTTTCAGCCAGTTTGCAAATGAATTGCAGCAGGGCGCGGCTGATGCAGGCGGCGATATGGGAAAACTGGCGCAGAGTTTCGGGGACGCGCTGGGGAATATGGTAAGCGGGCTTTCTGAAATGCTGCCGCAGATTACAGGTTTTGCGGTAGAGCTTGTGAACGGGCTTGTAGGTGGCATTGTGGAGAGCGCGCCGACGATCATAAAAGCGGGCGTTGATATGATAACGGCGCTTGTGGACGGCATTGTAGATGCCATACCGACGCTGGCAGAAAGCGCCGCAGAGATCATTACTACACTGCTGGACGGCATTATAGCGCTGATACCGAGCATAGCAGACGGGGCGGTACAGATCATAGCAGGGCTGGCAGACGGGCTGGGGCAGGCGTTACCCGCACTTATACCGAGCATTATAGAGGCGGTGCTTACAATCGTGGAAACGCTTATAAACAATGTGCCTATGCTGATAGATGCAGCATTGCAGCTTGTTACCGGGCTGGCAGACGGAATTATAGCAGCGCTGCCAGTTATCATAGAGAGGCTGCCGCAGATCATAACCAGCATTATCAATGCGCTGGTTGAGGGAATACCGAAGATTCTGGAAAGCGCGGGCGATATAGTGATCGCGCTTGTGGACGGCATTATAGATGCAATCCCTCTGCTGATAGCGGCAATGCCGCAGATCATAGTTGCCATTGTTACGGGGCTGGTAGAGGGGTTGCCGAAGATCGTAGCGGCAGCAGGGCAGCTGGTAGTAAGCATAGTTACAAAGCTGGCAGAGCTGCCCGTCCAGATTGCGGGGGCAATCGCAGACGGCATAAACAAAATTGCCGAATGGGGCGCACGTATGCAGGAAAAAGGCGGCACGGTGATAGAAGAGCTTGTAGCGAAAGTTATCAATATCGTAAAGGAACTGCCGCAGAAAATCTGGAATAGCATCATAAATGCAGTTACCAGAGTAGCAACGTGGGGCGCAAATATGCAGGCAAAAGCCAAAGAGGTAATGGACACAATGCTTACGAACATTGTAACCATTGTGAAAGAAACGCCTGTAAAAATTTGGAACTGTATCATAGGAGCGGTAAACAAAGTAGCGACGTGGGGCGCGAACATGGTAAGCAAAGCCAAAGAGGTAATGAATACCATGCTTACGGCAATCGTGAACATTGTAACGCAGACACCGCAGAAAATCTGGAACTGTATCATAGGAGCGGTGACAAAGGTAGCGACGTGGGGCGCAAATATGGTAAGCAAAGCCCGCGAGGTAATGAACAGCATGGTTACGGGCGTTGTGAACATAGTAAAAGAGATTCCGCAGAAAATCTATAACAGCATATCCGGCGCTATTTCCAAAGTAGCCCAGTGGGGTACAGAGGTAAAAAATAAGGCGGTAGAGGGTATGCGCAACTGCGTAAACGGAATTATAAATGCTTTCTCTAATATCGGCAGTTCTTTTGCGACAATCGGCAGCAACATTGTACAGGGTATCTGGAACGGCATAAGCAACGGCTGGAACTGGTTAAAGGATAAAGTTTCAAGCCTTGCAAACAGCCTGTTAGATGCCGCAAAGAGCGCTTTAGGGATTGAAAGCCCGTCTAAAAAGTTCCGGGACGAGGTAGGGTTATTCATGGCGCAGGGCATAGGCGTAGGCTTTTCTGATGAAATGAAAAAAGTAAATAAGCAGATCGAGGAAAGCATACCGCAGGAATTTGACGTAGGCGCAAAAGTCAATTTCTCTGACGCTGACATAGACGGGGAGCCGTGGAAACCAAAGCCGAAAGGCGGCGGGGCAGCAGGCAGCCCGGTAGTACATATCACACAGAATATATACGCCAATACGACGGACTACGCAAAGCAGCAGAAAGAGGCGCAGCGGCAGTTTAAGCAGGCAGCAAGGACGGTGTTAGCATGATGTATGAAAAGCTGGTTTATACCAATGAGAGGGGCGAAAGCATAGAGCTTAGCGTAGGCAGTGTATACCATTGCAACGTAAGCAAGGACGTAGACGGAATAGCAGGCGTGACAAATGCAGTCTACAGCACAAACAGCATGGGGCAGCATGGAGACACCTATGTAGGGCAGCGGATAGAGGCGCGGGACGTAGACATACTGGGGCATATCAATACAAGGGACAAGCAGCAGTCTTACGAACTGCGCCACAGGCTGCTTAAGATATTTAACCCGGAGCTGGGCGGCACGCTTGCCTATGAGTACGGCAGCTTTAAGCGTATTATTAACTGCCGCCTGCATGGAAAGCCGGACGTAGGGAGAAAAAGCGTTTTGCAGCAGTTCAGCTTACAGCTGGACTGCCTTAACCCGTTCTGGCGGGAAGAGGACGAGCAAAAGGAAGATATAGCAAGCTGGGTAGCTGCCTGGCATTTCCCCTGCGTGATTGAAAAGGACAACAGTAAAAGTATGATTTTTGGGTATCGCGCAGAAAGCGTAATTGTGGACTGCTTTAATGAGGGCGACGTATCAACGGGTATGCGGGTAAGGTTTACCGCACTGGGGACAGTTACAAACCCGGTCATTTTAAACGTAGACACAGAGGAATTTATAAAACTGAATGTAACCATGCAGACCGGGGACGTGATCGAGGTAAACACGAAATACGGCAGCAAGGGCGCTACACTGACGCGGGACGGGGTAAAGTATGACTATTTCCGCAAGGTGGACGTAGACAGTACATTTATGCAGCTTGACATAGGCGACAATAATTTCCGATATGATGCGGACGGCGGCGTAAATTCTATGGAAGTCTCTATTTTTTATGACAGGGAATATCTGGGGGTATGACGCATGGAGCTTAGAGTATTTGACGAGACGGTAGAGCCGCTGGGACTGATCGACGAAATGGCAAGCCTGTTATGGCATGTAAAGTATTTTGGTGTAGGCACGTTCAATCTGCTTGCGCCGATCACGGACAATAACAAACGGCTGCTTACCGAGGGCAATATTATTGTAAAGCATGACGGAAAGCGGGAAGTGACGGACGCGGCGGGCGGTATCTGGCGCAGGGCTGCGCAGATTACCTATGTACACATTACCAAAGATGAGAACGGGTTAGAGCAGATAGAGGCACAGGGCTACATGCTTAGCCAGTGGCTTAACAAGCGCTGCATAAGCCCGCAGATCGTAACGACGGCGACGAACCAGAGCATTATAAACACAATGGTAAAGAATAACTGCGGCAGCAGTGCGGGTACAAAGCGCCGTTTCCCGCGCTTTATCATGCTGGCGCAGGAAACCATAGCAGGCAGCGCGGTAGAGTACGCAAACGAGGTATACGCAAAGCTGGGGCAGGAAGTAAAGGCGAGAGCGCAGGCAGGAAAGCTGGGCTATGACATTCTGATTAACGAGAGATCGCGGCAGTACGGCTTTTATCTGTATAAGGGCAAAGACCTTACCGCGAAAAACAGCGAGGGAAACACGCCTTGTATTTTTTCGCGGGATTTTGACAATGTAAACGAGCAGGAATATACAGCAAGTATAGAAAACTGCGGGAATTTCATTTACATACAGGGAGCGGCAGACGACAACGGCAGCCAGCCAGTGACGACGGTAGACGGAGAGGGCGCGTCTGGTCTGGAACTTACAGAGGTGTTTTGCGACGCGACGGACATAGCCCGGAAATACCAGAGCGGGGAAACAGAGGTAACAATACCGCTTAATACCTATTTGCAGATGCTCAAGACGAGGGCGGCGGCAGAGCTGGAAAACTACGGAAAGATCATAAATTTTGTAAGCACAATTAACACAAATTCTAACCTTAAGTTTAAGCAGGACTTTGATTTAGGGGACAGGATCACATGCAAGGAAACAAAGTGGGGCATACAGATTGATGCACGGATAACAGAAGTAACAGAGACATACCAGAAAGGCGCAGAGGAAATAGAGGCGACGTTTGGGGACAGCCTGCCTACGCTGGTAGACCAGATAAGGAAAGTGAGGTAAAAAGCATGGCTGATTGTCTGCCGTTCAATGCCATTCTGGTAGATGAAGAATACGACAGGGTATATAAAGCCGAGGACTGGGCGTGGTATTTTGCCACGTTCATAGCAAACGGCGTTTTCCCGAAACCCAGCGACGGGCTACAGGTTATAGCCTATGACAAAATGGAAATCAAGGTAAACGCCGGGTATGCGTTTATCAATGGTTACGCTTTCAGAAACCCTGTAAGCATGGGTATTACGTTAAGCACAGCAGAGGGGGCGCTTAACCGCATAGACCGGGTAATTATACGCTGGGACTTGACGCAGAGGGACATGTATCTGACCGTCTTAAAGGGCGTGCCGTCTGCAAAGCCTGCGGCAGCAGCCTTAACCCGGAATACGGAAATATGGGAGCTTGCCATAGCTGATATTTACGTGGGGAAAGGCGTAACAAAGATTCAGACAAAGGATATTACAGACCAGCGGTTTAACAGTGCCTTGTGCGGCATTGTGAAAGGCACAATAGAAGAGATCGACGCAAGCGTACTGACGAAACAGTTTAATGACTTTTTCAAAACCTACAGCCAGGCAGTGCTGGACGAGTTCAGCATATATAAGCAGGATATGGAAAAGTATTTAAGTGAGATCGCGGGCATTTATGAGAACTACATAACCATGACAGAAAGCCTGTTTAACCAGTACGAGAACCAGTTCAGCGAGCGGTACAATTCTTTTGAAAGTACGCTTGACGGCTGGGACGCGGAGCTATTGAAAGCCTATACCGCTTTCATGGCGAAAATTACGCTTTTCCAGACAGAGGCAGAAAGCGAGTTTAACGCATGGTTTGAGGACATAAAGGAAAAGCTGGGCGGGGACATTGCAGGCAGCCTGCAACTGCAAATAGACGGGCTGACAGACAAGGTAGAACAGCTGCGGCAGCTGGCAGAGGCGGGCGGCGCGGAGACGGCAGAGACACTGGCAGAGCTTGACAGGCGGCTTACGCTGGTAGAAAACGGCTGGAACATAAATTATAAGCATGATGCCGTTTTAGGTTTATGCTATCTGGGAGCTGCCTACATGTGCCAGCATTACGAAAGAACAGAGGAAACGGCAGTATTAGGAATTGCATATATCGGCAATTCCTATCTTGCAAATACATTTTAAGGAAAGGGGCAGATTATGAAAGGATTTCCCAAAACATTAAAGACAAAAGACGATTACTACAACTGCCTTGCTATGGTGGCAGCCGGGGAGCTGGCGGCGGCTGATCTGCTGGCAAAAATTGAAAGTCTGGAAAAGCAGCGCTATATACAGTGCGCTATTGTATCGGTGGCAGAGGAAAAGAAAGCAGTAACAGTATATTACTGCGACGAGGCAGCGCCGGGCATGGTTTTTGTGGCTGGCGGCATTTCCGGGACGGTCACGGCGGTAACGCATACCCAGACGGATGAGGCAGCGGCAGCAGGCGAGACGGGCAACGACAGGACAGTATTAACACTGTCAAAGGGCATTGCCGCAGATAATACGGCTATAGGGCTGGAAAAGGCGGCAGCAGTGGCAGGCATGACGGCAGACGACATTACAGCACTGAAAGGAGTGTTAAAACAGTATGAGTAGGATATTTGTTGATGATGTGACAAAGACAGACCGCCGGGCGCTTTTGAATGTAAACAAGCTGGCGACGATCAGTGACATTGTAGCGTCGACGAGCCAGTATTTATATGCAAGCGGGGCAAATGAGATCACAGTAATAGAGGGCTGCGTAATTGCCGTGGGCGGCGCTGGTATCTTTAAGACGGGAAACACGGTACTTAATGCCTCTAATCTGGACGTAGGCGCGGCTTTTGCTGTAGGCAGTGACTATTATGTTTATATCTGCGACAGCAGGCAGGACGCACAGGACGAGCAGTATATTATTTCCCTTAACTCTACCTATCCGAGCGGGTGGAACGCCAGCAACAGCCGCAAGATCGGCGGCTTTCATTACGGGCGCTGCCGTAAGATCAATGACAATATGCAGCCTGTGAACAGCAGCGGCGCTATTTTCGGTACGGGCTGGGAAAGCGCAGTAAGCAACGGGATTGTGCCGCGTAGCGTATGGACGCTGGGACACCGCCCGAAATGTAGCCCGGAGGGTATGGTATATCTGGGCGGCGGCACATGGGTAGATATTTACCTTAATTCTGACGACGGCGCACAGGGCTTGAAGTCGGAATATAATTGCGCGCCAATGACAGGCACGGAGGGCATGAACTGGTACACATTCACAGAAAGGCTGATGAAAAGCGGAAAGCGTATGCCGGACTACAGCGAATTTTGCGCCTATGCTTTCGGCAGCCCGCAGGGGCTTGACGGGGCAAACACAAACGCATGGACGGCGACGACGAACACGGGCAGGGGGACTACGGGCAGCGTGGTAAATGCCGTTTCTGCCGTGGGCTGCGTTGATGCCGTGGGGCGTGTCTGGGAATGGCTTAATGATCTGATTACACGGGCAGAACACGCCACAAATGCAGAATACCACCCTACGGCGGCGTGGGGCTGGGATAAGAAAAGCCCTTTAAGGGATAATGCCACAAAGTACGACGTAGGCAACATTTACCAGTATTACGCGTATTCTCTGGCGGCGCTGATCGCGGGCGGTCGCTGGGCCACGGGCGTTCGCGCGGGCGCGCGTGCCGTGTATTGCCACTTTTACCCGTGGTACGTGTACCCGGACATCGGCGTGCGCGGGGCGTGTGATTCTATGTAGAGGCGGGCGAAAGCCCAGCCGCTACAGGGGGACGGATAAAAATGTCAATAAGAGATAAAGGCGACATACTACACCAGAAAATATATGATTTTCTGCTATACATATATCCCCTGCTAAGTAAGTACCCCAAATATGAAAAATTCAGCTTGCAGACGGCAACCAGAAACGCCGTGCTGGAAATGCTGCAAGACGTTATAAAGTGGCAGAAAACGGCGACGAAAAGCCACTTGTACGCGGCAGATGTGGCATTGCAGCAGAGTAAGGAGCTGCTGCGGCTGGCAAATGATCTGAAATACAGCGCAATGAATAAGCAGCATTACGGGGAGTGCGGCAGGAAACTTACAGAACTGGGCGTTATGCTGGGCGAGATCATAGAAGAGGTAAAGGCTGCAAAGTAGCTTTTTATATGGGGCAGCCGCTTATTACAGCCCTCTGGCGGCGCTGATCGCGGGCGGTAACTGGAACAATGGCGTTCACGCGGGCGCGCGTGCCGTGAATTGCAACAATTACCCGTGGAACGTGAACACGAACATCGGCGTGCGCGGGGCGTGTGATTTGGTGAAAGCATTACAGGCTTAGCGTATCTAAGGAACACTAGCAAGGGTTTGAATATTAAGAGTGCTTAATATTCCAGAATCAGAGGGGCTGTCCCGCCGTAAGGCAAAGAGAAAAAGCAGGGCTGCTGGTTAGTAGCTTAAGGCGAAAGGCAGGAGCTTTTTACATGAAACGAATAGGGCATATCACAGATAAAAATGGCAGGCGGCTTACGCTTGTAGAGGCTATAGCTGACTACGGGAGTGTGCAGAAAGCATACAATAAAGCCCGGAAGTGCAAGCGATACCGCAGGGACGTTTTAATATTTACCAAAGACAAAGAGGAAAATTTAGAGCGGGTACGAAATGAAATTCTGGGGCTTTCCTATGAGCCGAGCGAGTACCGATATTTTAAGGTATATGAACCGAAAGAACGGCAGATTATGGCGCTGCCGTTTTATGACAGGGTAGTACAGCACGCCATTAACAACGTGCTGGAACCGATTTTTGAAAAGCGTTTTATTTTCCATTCTTACGCCTGCCGGAAAAATAAGGGTATGCACGCCGCGTCTGACACGCTGAAAAGTTGGCTTTATGAGTGGCAGCGATTCCACCCGGACACGCCGCTGTATGCGATCAAAGCGGACATACACCACTATTTCCAGAGCATTAACCATGACGTGCTTAAGGCAGAGATACGGAAAGTAATAAAGGACGCAGGGGCGCTGGCATTGATCGACAAGATCATAGACCATAACGGGCAGATGCCGGACGGTACGGGCATACCAGTAGGGAACCTTACAAGCCAGCTGTTTGCAAATATCTATCTTAATAAGCTAGATCAGTACATAAAGCATACGCTGGGCGCGGGTATGTATATGCGTTACATGGACGACTTTATTATATTAAGCCCGGACAAGGAAGAGCTGCGGCGCTGGCTGGCTGATATTGAAAGATTCTTAAGGGAAGAGCTTATTTTAGAGCTGAACCCAAAGACCGCCATTTTATGCGCAAAGAATGGCATAGATTTTGTGGGCTATAAGCACAGGGCGACACACAGGAAAGTAAGACCAGACAGCATTAAACGTATCAAGCGCACGATCAAGAAATATGAAAGGGGCGAGATCACAAGGGAAAATCTACAAAAGAGTATTGCAAGCTGGACGGGACACGCAGGACACGCCGACAGCCTGCATTTACGAAAGAAAATAATAAAAATGGCGGCTGATGCGCAGGAACGGGCGCAGGTAGCAAAGCCAGCAGGCGCAGGAGTGAGTACATGAGTAAAATTTTGCTACAAGTGCTGCATGAGCAGCAGGAAACTATTGAAAAGCAGAGCAGGCTTATTGCTGAATTAACCGCCACTCTGGAAAACTGGGAGAGCGTAGCAGGGTACGACGGCGCGGAACTGAAAGAGCGGGCATTAAATTTGCAGAAAGCAGAAAGGCAGGATTTATGGAAATGAAAATAATGGAATTTATCGACGCAGCGGCACACAATAAGGTGATCGAGCTGGTAATACTGGCGATTGTATTTGATACTGTTTTCGGGGTACTGCGGGCAGTGAAAGAAAAGAAGTTCAACAGCTGCGCAGGGATTGACGGCGCAATACGGAAAGTGGCAATGCTGATTTCCCTTGTATTCATGCTGGCGGTTGATATGCTTATCAAGATCAATCTGATCGGGTTTATCCCGGAGACGGCGCGGGGGTATCTGGGGCTTAAGACAGTAGGCGTAGCGGAGTTTTTCAGCCTGCTTTACATAGCCTATGAGATCACAAGCATTTTTAAGAATATGGCATTGTGCGGGCTGCCTGTAAAAAAGGTATGGGCGAGCGTGAGGGGCTTTCTTTCCAAGTATACGGACGAGCTGCCGGACACGGACGAACTGGACGGGGACAGCACCACGGGCAGCGTAGAGGGGCATAAGCAGCAGGAAAGATAAGAATAAGAGATCAGACAGGAAAAGCGGCAAAGGGCGCTTACGGGAAACCGTAGGCGCTTATTTCATTGCAGAAAGGAAGTAAAAGCATGAGGAACATTAACAGGCTGATAAGCGGGTACAATTTCAATCCGGGCAGCGTTTCCCGTATCAAGTACATTGTGATTCATTATGTGGGTGGTTTGAGCGGGGCGCAGGCGAACTGCAAATATTTTGCGGGCGGCAATAGAAATGCGTCCGCGCATTATTTTGTAGATCATAATGGGGAAATCTGGCAGTGCGTGGAAGATGCTAACATAGCGTGGCACTGCGGCGCAAAGAGTTATAAGCATGGGGAGTGCCGGAACGCAAACAGCATAGGCATTGAATTATGCGTAAGGAAGAGGAACACCGCCAGCCAGGGCGCGACAGATAAGGACTGGTATTTTGAGGACGCGACGGTAGAGGCGGCGGCAGAGCTGACAAGGTATTTAATGGATAAGTACGGCGTGCCTGCCGATCATGTAATAAGACATTACGACGTTACCGGGAAAATCTGCCCTAACCCGTATGTATATAATACAACGGCGCATACATGGGACGAGTTTAAAAGGCTGATAAGCGGCGGCACTGCCTCTGCCGGGAGCGGGGAAAAGAAACTCTACAGAGTGCGCAAACGCTGGGAAGATGCAACCGGGCAGCTGGGGGCTTTTGAAAGTCTGGAAAATGCAAAGAAAGCCTGCATTGCTGGCTATAATGTGTATGACTGGGACGGAAAGGCGGTATACAGCATTTTTGCAGGCAATGAGCAGCAGCCGGCAGCAGGCGGCGCGGAAAGCATGATCTGGGCTTTTCTGACAGGCAAAGGCTTAAATGCCTATGCAGCAGCCGGGCTTATGGGAAACCTTTTTGCAGAGAGCGGGCTTAAAGCAGATAATCTGCAAAATTCATTTAATACGCGGCTGGAAATGACGGACGCAGAATATACGGCAGCCGTAGACAGCGGCAGCTATACAAATTTTGTGAGGGACAGCGCGGGCTACGGGCTTGCACAGTGGACGTATTACAGCCGCAAGCAGGCGTTATATGATTATGCAAAAGCGGCGGGCGCGTCGATCGGTAGCTTAAATATGCAGCTTACCTTTTTGTGGCAGGAATTACAGGGCTACAAGGGCGTTATTTCCGCGCTTATGGCTGCAACGTCGGTACGGGCTGCCTCTGATGCAGTGCTGACCGGGTACGAAAAGCCCGCAGACCAGAGCGAGGCAGTAAAACAGCGCCGGGCAGCATACGGGCAGGAGTATTACGACAGGTACGCCGGAACCGGGGCAGCCGGAAACGCCGGGCAGGGAAAGACAGAGGCGGTAAAGGTTCCCTTTAAGGTAAAGGTAGATATAACTGATCTTAGAATAAGGACGGGCGCAGGCACGGACTTTGCAAAGACGGGAAAGTATACAGGAATCGGAGTGTTTACCATTGTTGAGGTAAAAGCCGGAGAGGGCAGCGCCGCAGGCTGGGGGCTGCTGAAAGCGTATGAAGAGAATAGGGACGGCTGGGTATCGCTGGACTATTGCACAAGATTATAATGTATCTGCTGGGGTATGTCGTTCATGGGCGGCATACCCTTTATTTTTTACCATATTTTTCTTGAAATCTAATTGACAAGTTACCCAAAAGGGTATATAATTAGAGCATGGAAAGGAGAAAATAAAAAATAAGTGTAAAGCACTGGAAAGGGGAAACGGCAGGAAATGGGTAAGAAGAAACAAAAGAAAAAGCCTATCAAATGGCAATCGCTGGCGGCAAATGCACTGATAGACTTGATCGTAGGAACGGCACTTATCATAATAGACAAGCTATTAGGTTAGTTGCCTACGGTGGGCGAAAGCCCACCGCCTATTAAAAATATAGCATAAACCCAGAGCCGAGTAAAGGGCATGATTCTGAAATTAGGCATTTTTTTTATAGTGATCGGAATAGTAAAAATGCTGGCAGCTTTGATTATGAGAGCTAAAGAAGAGAGGGGCAGGGCATGAATTTAGGCGAAAATATCAAAAAAGCCAGAAAAGCGGCAGGCGTGACGCAGAAAGAACTTGCAGAGCGCCTGCAAGTTTACCCAAAGGATATAAGTCGCTGGGAAAATGGAGAGAGGACACCCAGCGCAATAGCACTGGCGAAAATTTGCAGGGAGCTTAACGCCTCTGCTGATGAAATATTAGAATTAAAGTAAAAGGCGAAAGAGAGGGCTTATTTATGGCAAAGAAACAGATCATTTTATATGTTGTGGCTGCATTATTCGCAGTAAGTGGAGTTATAGCGCTGCCGTCTGGAAATATTACGGGCGGTATCGGCTGCATAGTAATTGCTGCCGTATGCTTTCTGCTGGCACGTAAGCCAGCGAAAGAGGCAGCCGGGCAGCAGGAAGAGCCGAGGAAAACGGGAACGCCTGCCGCTGCATCTGGCAGCAGGATTGCGGAAACTATACGCACGAAATTAGTAGGCGTGACTTTTGATAACGAGGACGGGGAGAACCGCCAGGACATATTAAGAACTATGACAGGTGACGAGGATATAACGGTAGAAAAATATACATACAATGGAGAGCCTGCCGCGTGCATCAAGTGGGGCAATAAGGTACTGGGGAATCTATCAGCAGAGCTGGCAAAGGACTTAGCGCGGAAATACCCGCAAGCCCGATACACCGCAGAAATACTGGAAATTTCCGGGGGGGGGGTACAAACGTTTGGCTGTAATATAGAGCTTGACGTTCTCATAGAAGAGAAGAAAAGCCGCGCAGCGCAGCCAGCAGGCGAGACAATCGTATATATAGACCGTAGCAGCAAAAAGTACCATAGTAAGCCTACATGTTCTGGAATGAAAAACCCAAAGAGCATACCACTAAGCCAAGCAAAAAAGAAGTATACAGCTTGTAAGAAATGCTGTAAATGAGGCAAAAATAGCGAGCCGCAGACTTGTAAAAGAGTTTGCGGCTTTTCGTCGTATATGGGACAAAAGAGAGGTAAGAGAAATGGGTAAGCATCTGACAAAGGCAGATCGGATAAAATTAGAGGCATTACTAAAGGCGGGGCATGGTAAAAAAGAGATCGCAGACATGCTGCATGTACACCGCAGCACAATATACCGGGAAATAAAGCGGGGAGTTTATACCGCGCTTAACTCTGATCTTACACAGGAAGAACGATACAGCCCGGATATTGCAGACGATAAGTACAGGGAGAATCTGAAAAGCAAGGGCGGCGTGCTTAAGATCGGCAATGATATTAAGTTAGCAAATTATATAGAGGATAAAATAGTAAATGAGGGATATAGTCCGGCTGCCGTTCTGGGGGAGCTTAAGGCGCAGGGGAAAGAGGGGGAATTTTCCGTCACGATCTGCGTAACGACGCTTTACAGCTATATTGATAAAGGTATCTTTCTACAGCTTACAAATAAGGATTTACCAGTAAAGGCAAATAAGAAGAGGGACTATAAGAAAGTGAAGAGGCAGCAGGCAAGGGCGGCGGCGGGTACAAGTATAGAAAAGCGCCCGGAAGAGGTAGACAAGCGGGAAGAGTTCGGGCATTGGGAAATGGATAGCGTGATAGGGCAGCGGGGGAAATCTAAAAATACCCTGCTGGTACTGACGGAAAGAAAGACGCGGGACGAGATCATATTTAAGTTGCCGGACAAGACAGCAGAGGCGGTAGTAGATGCTTTAGACGCATTGGAAAGAAAATGGGGCGCTATGTTTAAGCAAGTCTTTAAAAGCATAACCGTAGACAATGGCAGCGAGTTTGCATATTGTGAAGAGCTGGAACGTTCTATACTGGGAGAGGGAAAACGGACACAGCTATATTACTGCCACCCGTATAGCAGCTGGGAGCGTGGCACAAATGAGGTTACTAATAAAATGGTACGGCGAAAGGTTCCAAAGGGGACAAATTTTGACAGCATGACAGACGCAGAGGTAGAGGAAATGGAAAACTGGATAAACAACTATCCCCGCCGCATACATGGCTATCGTTCTGCCGGGGAACTCTTCGAGGAAGAGCTTAAGAAAATCGGGTGAAAAAAATTTAAAAAAGTGTCGCATTTAATATTGACATTTTCATCAGGAGATTAAGGATATAGATGCGACAATGGGTATGTTACATGCATTGACGGGTGAAACAATTTTGCTGGACAATAAGAAATTATTGCAGGAAGAACAGGAGAGAGGAGGAAAGGTAACGATGGGATATGCAGCGACTATGTATGTGGAGAGAGGGAGACAAGAAGGAAGGCAACGGGGGATGCGTGAAGAAAAAATCCGCGGGGCAACTGCCT
>ERZ779624.98-NODE-98-length-36508-cov-10.162812_pt1 | contig 36508 bp, 33 predicted proteins | sample MGYA00514190_ERZ779624 | MGnify/ENA primary metagenome ERZ779624 (study PRJEB29562, sample SAMEA4376706) | mouse gut metagenome | isolation source: Cecum | study: EMG produced TPA metagenomics assembly of the A DSS colitis mouse model was used to assess the... | reverse complement strand
ACAGAATAATAGGATGCCCACTTATCCTGCCCGGAAACCGCCAGATCAAATGCAGATACCCCGCCGTCCCTCCAGAGATATTCCGGATAGATGGAACAATAACAGTGACTGCTGCCCACAAACAGGACGTCAATCAGCCCGTCTCCGGTATGGTAAAGCTGCTGGGCAGAAGAAAGATAATCTCCCGTAGTATCCTTCCAGGAGACTACTCCATATACCGCCCGCACTGTCAAAACAAGCAGAACCGCAAATAAAATTCCCCGAATCACCTTTTTCATAGACTCTTCTTCCTTTTAAAAAGCAAAGTATATAAACTGCTTGGAATTAAAATTGATTCCATATTCGCCAAACACCAGGATGCTGACGATAAGAGAAATAACCGTCAACCAGACAAACCACAAATTCTGTTTCTGCAAAAAACAGCCAAAATCCATCCCCTTTTTACAGCGAATCAGATCTACCAACAGCAATACTGCCAAAGCACATACAAGAATATGGAATTCCGTCACATCCAGCCCCCAGCTGTAAAGACTTTTGTCAAATAAGACCCAGGGATTCCATCTGGTAAACATACGGCTCAGATAATCAAATGCTTTCCTCAATCCTTCCGCCCGAAAAAAGATCCAGGCAAACGTAGTCAGGCAAAACGTTAAAAACACCTGTCCCACGCGAAAGCTTTCCGCCTCTGTCTTCACACCACACTTGGTCACAAACCACTTTCTGACAGGCTTCAGTACATCTCCGACTACCTGATAAAGCCCATGCAGTCCTCCCCAGACCACATAGCTCCAGCTTGCTCCATGCCAGAGACCACTGGTGAGAAAAGTCACAAACAGATTAAAATACCTTCTTATCCTCCCGCACCGGTTCCCTCCCAACGGAATATAGACATAATCCCGGAACCAGGTACTCAGAGATATATGCCACCTGTGCCAGAAGTCGGAAATGCTCACTGCAAAGTAAGGCGCATTGAAATTTTCCATGAGATCAAACCCCATAACTCGCGCTGCACCGACAGCCACGGAGCTGTATCCCGCAAAGTCACAGTAGATCTGGAAAGAAAAAGCCGCCGCTCCCAGCACAAGCTCCACCGTTCCGCAGGCATAAACATTTCCGAATACGGCGTCCACAAACAGTGCAAGCCTGTCCGCTATCACCATCTTCTGAAACAGCCCCCACACCATCAGCACAAAACCGGATGCGATCCGGTCATAATTCCAAAGATTGATCTTATCCACGCTGCGCAGCTGTTTCAAGAGACTGCCAGAACGCTCTATCGGGCCAGCCACCAGCTGCGGAAAAAACGAAACAAACAAGGCATACCGCAGCAGATTTTTCTCCGTCTCCGTCTGCCCTCTGTAGACGTCGATCAGATACCCCAGCGCCTGGAAGGTATAAAAGGATATCCCCACAGGCAGCAGAAAACTGAACGGATTATCAATCACTGTCAGATGAAACACTTGCAGTATTTTGTTCAAATTATCCAGGAAAAACCCGAAATACTTAAAGAAAAACAAAATTCCCAGGTTGCTCAGAAGACCGCCCGCCAGAATCCATTTCTTTGTTCTGCTCCCTTGGGTTTTAGAAAGCAGCAATCCTCAAAACCATGTAATAAGCGTTGAAGCTGCAATCAGCACACAGTACTTGACATTCCAACACATATAAAAAAAATAGCTGGCAAACAGCAGCCATAAATACCTGGCTTTTCTTGGAATAATAAAATAAACGAGCGTCACTGCCGGAAAGAAAACCAGAAACTGAAAAGAATTAAACAGCATGATCCATTCCTCCAAATTTTGTCCTTACAAGAGTAACATTTTTTAGCTTGCTAGTCAATTGGATACTGGTTGACAGCACCTGCTTTTTCTGCTAGCATCTATATCTGAAAACAGAATGTACCAGTCGGTTGTTCCGACAGAATGAGAGGTTATTATGACACATCGCCCTGCAAGGAAGAAAATATTTCTTCTGGGAAGTATCTTTTTACTGGTTACTATCCTTCTGACGGTTTTTCTATTTCTGCTGTGGTATCGCAGACAGATAAATAATATTGAATTGCTGCAGAATTATCGTATCAGCTACACGGATTCCACTACAGAATCTGCCGAACTGTTAAAGCAGCTCTGCAATGACCGGCTGCAATTAGATATGCGGCACGCATCCGAATCTTCCCATCTCTTCCTGCGGCTGGCCGGAAGCAGCGAGGAAGCCGAAAATCTTGGTTTTCCGCTGCAGGGAATAGGTAATAAGGGGTTTCGCATTACTCATTACGGAAATACGGTCTATCTCTTATCGCCTTCCACAGAAGGTCTGCAACGTGCCTGCTATTATCTGGTTTTCCGCCTGACAGACGAAAACGGCAGGCTTTTGCTGGCGCTGGATGAGAACTATACCGATATCGGTTTTTCTGTAAAGGAAGATATTTTAATAGGAAACAACTCTCTGAATGATTATTCCCTGATCTGCGATGAGGCTCTTCCCTCCTCTTTGAACCAGGATCTGGCTTACTACATTAATCAGGCCTGCGGCGCGCTGCCGGGATCTTCTGAAGACCAAAACGGTTCTTCTTACATTCGGCTTTTGACGGATGAGACCCTCCCTGCCGATTCATGCAGGATAACGGCTTCCGACGGCAATATTTCCATTGCCGGTGCAGACGAGAAATCCCTGTCTCGGGGTATCTGCCAGTTTGCCAACACTTACTTGGGTTGGATGTATGCCGGAACCGACCGTGAAGCTTTATCCGGAGATTCCTCACCCTTGCATATTCCCTCCGAAATCAGGGTACCGGAAAACCCCTGGATTGAAGAACGTGGGACAAGCATAACCCTATGGAAGGTCAACTTTAACCGCGGGGTTTTTTACAACACTGCCACCAGCTTGAAAAATGACATTTTGTCCTTTTCTGACGAACAGCTTTACGAATATGTAAGAATGCTCAAGTTCTGCGGTTTTACCGATGTTCAGGCTACTGATATGTGTGCTGCCTGGGCCAGCGCAGGCGACTATAAATATGTGCACGAACGGTTACGCATACTTGCTGACGCCGCTCACTCTCTTGATATGAAATTTACCCTCTGGGTATGGGGTACCGCATTTACAGGTTTCGGGTGGGCTGACAGTACCGCCGTCTACACTCCCGGGGACTATGACTATGCTTACCAGAACCCCGATGTTCTGGCAACTTTTGAAAAATATTATTCTATTTACTCCGAACTTGCCGACTGCTGTGACCGATTAATAATGCATGTTTATGATCCCGGATTTCTGGCGCAATCTGAAGATGTAGCTTTTTTTGCAAAAATGCTTTATGACAAATTTAAAGGTATCAATCCTCAAATAGATTTTGGAATCAACTGTATGCATGATGCCTATGACAAAAAGCAATATCTCAACGCAATTGGAAACGACATCACATTTTATGCAGGTGCGGAATTTATGGATACAAGCGCACTCCGAACCTTTGCCAATAATACAGGCTGTCGTCTTGGAGCAATGGCATGGAACAACTGTGAAATGGAATTAGATCAGCTTGCACAGATGAATTATAACCCACATATCATCCAGTCCGTTTATCTGGATTCCAAACAGTACGACAATATCATGAAACCCCAATACTGGGCAGAAATGGACTGCTACCACATTTTAAATGTTTTTTCTCTTTACTGTGCAGGGCAGATGCTGATTGATCCCTCCAGAGATCCAGAGGAATTAACCTATGAAATCGCCGTCGCAGCAGTGGGAACGGAATATGCCGATGCCTTTGCAGATATCCTGGTTCTCATCGAAGATGCTCGTACCGGGAAAAGCTGGGATACCTTCTGGTGGTCCAGTGATAACTATATTTTAAAAAGCGACGCATATCCCGCAGAGGAAATTCTTGCCAGGTCGGAGCAAGCTCTCTCCGTACTGCAGGAGATGATCGACGCAGATCTGGAAGCAAACACGCTTCCCCTTCCGCTTAAGCTGCGGGAAGTACTTCAGCTGATACAGCCCCATATCCGACAGATCAGAGACTTTGCCCGGTTCCGCATAGGCCTGCATGAGGCAGAAGACATGGTTGCGGAAGGCCTTTCCAAAGACGCCGTTCAGGCCCAAATAGACTCCATCAGTACACCGGTTTCGGAATACAACACCGTCATCGGACTCTGGGGACAAGTGGAAGCCCGGGCCCAGCAGGAACTGCTCCTGGCTTTCTGCCGGGAAAATGACCTGGAAATGCCTGTGGACGCCACCTTTGACTATGAAAGAAAATTCCGCATTTACTCCCAGTTTATCATGGATCAAAAGGGTAAAAAAGAAATTGTATACCACTATGCTCCTTACTATCAATACAACTTGGCCTATGACCCGGAAGTCACCAACCGACTGGCCATGGAGCTTGTAGAAGAAGGACTTTTCTCCGTGGATGAGGCTACCGGCGCACTGTACCTCACCGACTGGGAGCATTACAGTTATTCCTTTAATTAAAAATTATAATTTCCCTCCAAAAGTTTCCAACATATTTCTTTTTCTCAGGGTCATACTAAGACCAAGATAAGTCGCAGCAAGGCACAGAACCGGAAGCTTCGCTTCAGGATAAGTGCAAGCGGCACTTATCTTGAAGATAGAGAAAGAAACACAAAACACACTATGGAGGTGAAAAAGAATGTCCGGTAACAGAACGAATAGAGTAGAAGTGCCTGAGGCAAAGGCAGCAATGGATCGTTTTAAGACTGAGGTTGCATCCGAGCTTGGTGTTAACCTGAAGGAGGGCTACAACGGTGATCTGACTTCCCGTGAGGCTGGTTCCATCGGCGGCGAGATGGTTCGTCGTATGATCAAGAAGCAGGAAGAGCAGATGAAGTAAGGCTCCCCCGAACAAAAAAGGACCAGGGATTTTTCCCTGGTCCTTTTATTGTTTTCTTATTCGCCAAAAACAGCCTTGTAGTCCGCCTGAAACTTTGCAATTCCGGCATCCGTCAGAGGATGCTTTACCATCTGCTCAATCACGGAGTAAGGAACCGTGGCAATATCCGCACCTGCCAGCGCACAGTCCGTCACATGGATGGGATTGCGGACGCTTGCGGCAATAATCTGGGTATCCACATCCGCCACGGAAAAGATATCGGCAATTTCACGGATCAGGTCAACGCCTCTCTGGCTGATATCGTCGAGACGTCCCAGAAAAGGAGAAACATAAGTAGCGCCTGCCCGGGCTGCCAGAAGCGCCTGGTTGGCTGTAAACACAAGGGTCACATTGGTCTTGATCCCTTCTGCCGTAAGCGCCTTACATGCTTTCAGACCTTCCACTGTCATGGGAATCTTTACCACCATGTTGGGATGAATCTTGGCGATCTCACGGCCCTCTTTGATCATTCCCTCCGAATCAACAGTGGTAGCCTTTACCTCGCCGCTGATCGGACCGTCAACGATAGAAGCAATCTCTGCGATAACCTCCTCAAAAACTCTTCCCTCCTTGGCAATCAGGGAAGGATTGGTGGTAACGCCGCAGATCACGCCCATGTCATTTGCCTTCCTGATATCCTCTACCTTTGCAGTGTCAATGAAAAAACGCATAACTGTACTCTCCTTTTCTATGGTTTCTTTCCTTATTGTGCTCGTGCACGAGCACTTACCTTCAGTATACTAGGGTCCACGGCAAAACTCAAGCCTTTTTACAATTTTACTTCATAAACCTTTACTTCATAAAGATGTTGGCCAGGTCATTGAAGAAAATAAACACCATCAGAACCATAAAGAAAATCAGGCCCACAAAGTGCACCATCCCTTCCTTCTCCGGCGGAATGGGTTTTCCCCGGATAAGCTCCAGGAGCAGGAACACAAGTCTTCCTCCGTCCAGCGCCGGAATGGGAAGCAAATTCAAAATCCCCAGATTTACCGACAGCATCAGCGTGATATTCAGCATACTCAGCAGCACGCTCTCCCAGCCGTACTCCTTTGCGGCCTCATAGGTGGCTCCAACCACATTCACCGCGATCCCAACCGGCCCCGCCACATCCTGCCTGCTCACCCGTCCGCCGAACAGCATACCCAGACTCTTATAGGTAGCCTTCACCGAATACCGCATCTCATACCAGGCGTATCGCAGCGTGTCAAAGCCTTTTGGCTCCACCAGGTCTCCGTTGCTGATCCCAAGAAGGGGATAACCGTACTCCGCGTCGTACTGCGGCGTCAGGGCAACCGTGTGCCTGCTGCCATCCCTCTCATACTCCACCTGAATCTCGCCGCCCTGATAACTGGTCTGTATAAACAGGGAAATCTCCTGATACAGGCAAATCCTCTCCCCGTTCAGGGAAATAATCCTGTCTCCGGCCTGCAGGCCAGCCGCCTCGGCGCCGCCGCCTTCTATAACCTGTACGGCAACGGGATCCCGAATAGCGATAATCCCGGTCATATTCACCATGATAAACGCTATGATAAAAGCCAGAATAAAGTTGAAGAAGGGGCCGGCTGCCACAGTGGCAATCCTGCTCCACACCTTTGCCTTCAGGAAGGATCCCGGCCCGGGCTCCATCACCTCGCCCGACTCCTCATCCTTCTCCGCCAGTCCGTCCTCTCCCTCGAACATACATGCTCCCCCGATGGGAAAGAGTTTCAGGGAATATTTGGTTCCCCTTTTTTTTACGGAAAAAATGTTTGGGCCCATTCCCACCGCAAATTCTACCACATGGATCCCGTTTGCCTTTGCAATCAGGAAATGTCCGAACTCATGGGCGATGACCACCACGCCGAAGATGACGATAAATAAAATTAACGTTACCATTTACTGCTTAATCCTTCCTGCGATATATTCATAAGTCTCTGCCTCGGCCGCCAGAATCTCCTCCACCGTGGGATCCTCGATCCGCCTGTGATGCTCCATGGCTTCTCCGATCAGTTCCGGAATCTGTACAAACTTAAGCTTTTCTTCCAAAAATAAAGATACCGCCCTCTCGTTGGCCGCGTTGAACACCACCGGCATGCTGCCCCCCAGCCCTGCCGCGCGGTAAGCCAGCTCCAGCCCCGGAAAATTCTCCAAATCCGGTCTTTCAAAGGTCATGCTCCCCAGTTCAAACAGATCCAGCCGCTTCCCCCCCATAGGCTTCCTGTCCGGATAGAACAATGCGTACTGGATAGGCAGCTTCATGTCCGGAACTCCCAGCTGAGCCATCACCGCTCCGTCTGCAAACTGCACTGCCGAGTGAATGACACTCTGCGGGTGCACCACCACCTGAATCTGCTCCAGCTCTACGCCAAAGAGCCATCTGGCTTCCATGACCTCCAGCCCCTTGTTCACCAGCGTGGCGCAGTCCACGGTAATCTTGCGTCCCATCAACCAGTTGGGATGCTTCAATGCGTCCTCCACACCTATGTCCGCAAGCTGTTCTCTCGTTCTTCCCCGGAAGGGTCCGCCGGAAGCGGTCAGCAGCAGCTTTTCGATCCTGTTTTCCCGCTCCCCGTTCAGAGACTGGAAAATCGCACTGTGTTCGCTGTCTACCGGCAAAATAGACACGCCCCGCTCTTTTGCCAACGGCATTATGATATGCCCGGCAGTCACCAACGTCTCCTTGTTGGCCAGCGCTATCTCTTTTCCGGCCCGGATGGCTGCTATGGTGGGCTTTATTCCAATCATTCCCACAACGGCCGTGACCAATACAGAAACCTCCGGCAACACGGCGATTTCCAGAAGCCCCTCCATTCCCCAGAGGATTTTCACATCCAGGTCAGCCACTCTCGCCTTAAGCTCTGCGGCCGCCTCTTCCGTCCACATAGCCACGGTTCCGGGACAAAATTCCCTGATCTGTTCCTCCATTTTCTTTACGCTGCTGTTTGCCGCAAGCGCCGACACCTGAAGCTCCGGGTTGGCCCGAACCACCTCCAGTGTCTGCGTGCCAATCGAACCTGTGGAACCCAAAATTGCTATTTTTTTCATCCTGCTCCCCTGCCCCTTCTACAGCAAAATAACGGAAAGGAAAAAGACCAGCGGCGCCGTCACAATAACGCTGTCAAATCGATCCATAATGCCCCCATGTCCCGGAATCAACTTTCCATAATCCTTAATCCCTTTATTCCGCTTGATTGCCGACGCCGCCAGATCACCCACCATACTCACCACCGCGCCCACCGCACAGATCAGTGCCGCCAGTCCCATGACCCGGGGCTCCCTGGGCATCACAAACCAGCTGTAGACGGCTCCCAACAGCGCAGCGCCCGCCACGCCTCCGATACAGCCCTCCAGAGACTTTTTCGGACTCAGCACCGGAAATATCTTCTTTTTGCCGATCAGCTTTCCCACACAATAAGCGCAGGTATCACAGCCCCAGGAGCATATAAGGATAAACCACACCGCAAATTTCCCGTTTTCTCCCATCCGGATCCTGTCAATAAAGGACAGCGTCACCGGCGCATAGAGAAAGGCAAACACGGAACAGGCAATCTGCTCCGCCTGATATCTGGGAAAAGTCAGCACATAAACGAACAGCTCCGCCAGAAACACCCCGATGATACACGCCATCTCATACAGGATGTTGTCCTCCATATACCCCAAATCCGACAACAGGATCAACAGGTAGTAAACGCCAATCCCGATATATCCTGTAATTTCAGGCCCGCCAAACCTTTTTCCCGACTCCCGTGGCGTCACTTCCAGCGCCTTAATCAGCTCCCGATACCCCGCCAGAGAAACAAAAAACAGCAGAAGCGGCAAAAGGGGAGAGCCCACCCAGAAAGCGGCAAACGCAATCACGATCAGTACCACTCCGCTCAGAAGCCTTGTTCGGAACATGTCTCTACTCCTCCTTCAACCCGCCGTATTTTCTGTCTCTATGATTATATGCCTCCACGGCTTTTATCAATTCTTCCTTTGTGAAATCAGGCCACAGAACAGGCGTAAAATAGAATTCCGTGTAAGCCAGCTGCCACAGCAGAAAATTCGAAATCCTCTGCTCGTTGCAGGTGCGTATCAGCAGATCCGGCTCCGGCACTCCCGCCGTATCCAGTGCATCCGCAAGCACCGATTCCGTAATTTCCTCCGGGCGAAGTTCACCTGCCTGCACCCTTCCCGCAAGCCTGCGCACAGCGCGGACAAGTTCATCTCTCCCTCCGTAATTGATGGCGATCTGAAAATGCAGTCCGTCGTTATCCCTGGTAGCCTCCTCCAGCTCCCGGATCCTGCTGCGGATATCTTCATCCAGCCGGGACTTTTCCCCCAGAACCCGTACACACATGCGGTTCTTTTTTGCCGTCTGCAGACAGGTCTTCATGTAATTCCGGAGAAGCTTCATCAGCGCGTCCACTTCATCCTTCGGCCTGTTCCAGTTCTCCGTGGAAAAAGCATACACAGTAAGGTATTGAATCCCCATCCTGTAGGCCTCCTCACAGATCACCTCCACCGTCTTCGCACCCTGAACATGACCATAGTTGCGGGGCATCCCCTTGGCCTTTGCCCATCTTCCGTTCCCATCCAGTATGATCGCCACATGACGCGGCATCTTCCATTCTTCCTCCATGGAAAAACCTCACTCTCCCGTTTATTTCGGCAGTGTTCAAACCAAATGCCGTCCTGGGAACACCTTCGGGAACAGAGCACCAATATCCCCGCCCGTCGGAAAGAGGGAGCGGAAATATCGCTTCTCCACTCCCCCGCCATATGTCCCACAGTCTTCAAACTGTTCCACTCTCACAGTGTTCTGTCTGCCTGCCGCAGTCGTCACACTTTCATGATCTCCTTGGACTTTGTCTCCATCAATGCGTCGATATCCTTGACAAACTTATCCGTAAGCTTTTGCAGCTGTTCCTCCAGCTGCTTGATCTCGTCCTCCGAAATCTCCGTCTTTGCAAGCTTCTTCAGCGCATTGTTGCCGTCCTTCCTGATATTCCGAACGGCTACCTTCCCATCCTCTGCCTTCTTCTTGATCTCCTTTACCAGATCTTTTCTGCGTTCCTCGGTCAGCTCCGGAAAGACCAGACGAATCACATTGCCGTCATTGGTAGGGTTAATACCGATGTCCGAAGTGAGAATCGCCTTCTCAATCTCTTTGAGCAGCGATTTCTCCCAGGGCGCGATCTGAAGCACTCTGGCCTCCGGCACAGTCACATTTCCCGCCTGCTGAATCGGCGTAGGCGTCCCGTAATAATTTACTCTCAGCTTATCCAATACATGAGGATTTGCACGCCCGGCACGAATGGCTGCGTAATCCGTCTCCAAAAACTCGTAAGCCTTCTTCATTTTATCTTCATACTGCTGTAATCTGGCATCCATATCCATACCTCCTGGCCTGCCTGCGGCAGGTATCTGACATTATAACCGGATAACTCCGGATTTTCACACTTCCCGACATGCCGACTCTGCCGACACAAACGATCAATGAATTGACACAAGGCCGGGAAGAACGCCGTTCTTGCGTTCTTCGAATTGCTTTAGCAATTTGTGAAGAAGCTCTGCTCGCAGAGCGTAAAATCACTTGGCGAGATCTTTTCGAGCTTAGTGATTTCCTTCACACTATTACCCTGGTTCCATTAAATCTGCCCTTCACCGTGTTGACAATGCTGTTCTCTTCGCCCAGCCCAAACACCCACATGGGCATTTTATTGTCCCTCGCCAAAATGGAGGCAGTCATATCCACCACCTGCAGATTCTTTGCGATCACCTCGTCGATGGAGACCTCTTCATACTTCTTGGCCAGAGGATTCCTGCCGGGATCGTCGTCATACACCCCGTCAATGGACTTTGCAAGCAAAATCACCTCGGCCTCCACCTCCACGGCCCGCAGCACCACACCTGTATCCGTGGAAAAATAAGGATGTCCTGTCCCTCCTGCAAAAAAGACTACCTGTCCCTCTTCCAGACGGCTGACGGCACAATCCTTGGAGAAAAGTTCCGTGAAGGAGCCGCACGCAAAAGGTGTCAGCACACTGGTCTTCATTCCCACCGAGCGGAAAATCTCGGAAACATAGATACAGTTCATGACCGTAGCCAGCATTCCAATCTGATCCGCCTTCGTCCGGTCTATATTCTCACTGGTTCTGCCTCTCCAGAAGTTCCCGCCTCCGGTGACGATTCCCACCTGAATGCCGTCCTCCGTCAGCTGCTTCACCTGCAATGCCACTCGCCTGACGGTCTCCTCGTCAAAGCCGGTCTTTTTTTCACCGGCCAACGCCTCTCCGCTGAGCTTCAATAATATTCTGCGCATATCCGAAGCCTCTCCTTATTTGGATTTTGCCTTGCTTCCCTCGTTCTTGTATTCCTCAAAGAAAGCGGTAGGGCTGACATCCGCATAGCACTGAGAACACATACCCTCGATCACGGCACCGTTGTTGATCTGTACGGACTTGGACTTGATATTACCCATCACAATGGCAGAAGCGTCCAGAATAACAGGTCCGTGCACATCAATGTCACCCTTGACAGCACCGGCAATAGCAGCGCTGGCAGCCGTAATATTTCCGATGATGACGGAGCTTGCACCGATCTTGATCGCTCCCTCGCTGACTACCTCACCGTTGATCTTCGCGCTCTCCGCATAGATCTCGGACGCCTTGGAATTTCCGTTGATATGGCCGGTAATGTTGAGCTTGCCCAGCGCGTCGATGTTTCCGTTTACTGTGCCGATAATATCAATGGAGCCCTCTGACGTAATATCACCTGTGATTGTCATTCCTCCTGTGATAACGGATGTCTCATCCACTGCTTCTCTGTTTGTTCCGATTTCCATTCTTCTCTCTGCTCCTTTGCTCTCTTCCACTACATTTTCTTCCGGGCTGCTCTCTTCCTCTTCCACAGCGACACTCTCCTGCAACAGGTCTGTCAGCATCTTCTGCAGCTCATCATCTTCCGACATCTCTTCATTCTGAACCGGTTCTTCCCCGCTCTCCGCTGCAGGCTCTTCCGGCAGCTTTTCCCCGGTGCTCTCTTCCAGGCCTTCCTCCGGCAAATCGGTCTGCTTCATTTCCTCTGCCATGGCTTCCTCCGCCAGCAGACGCTCCAGCTCCTCGTCCTCTTTTGCCGCAAGCTCTTCCTCCGTCAGGAACTCCGCAGACGCTTCCTCCGCTTCCTGCTGTACTTCTTCCTCCGGCAGTTGGATTTCGTCAATATTCTTCAGCATCTCATCCAGAGAAACCTCCGCTGCCTCCTCTGCAGGCATTTCATCCGTTCCGGTCTGTTCGTCCTCAGGCATCAGCTCATTTACCGCCTGCGACAAGTCTTCCTTTAAATCTGAAAAGAAACCCATGATAAAATAAAACCTCCATTTCTTTGGTCTCCGGACTCTCCGCCCGACGCACCTAATGTATATGTTGAACCGGCTCCGTCTCGTCCGTGATCGGCAGGATCACGGTATCTTCCATCGCCAGAATGTTCTCAATGATAATGGGCAGCGCCTCCACCGTCGTGCTCTTATTTGCGGAATCATGCAGCAGAATGACGGAAGTCCCCCGTTTTTCTATGCCCGCAGTACAGTTTTTCACCAGATCCTCCACCGACAGAAGCCGACTGCTCCCGTCTCCGGAGGAAATATTCCAGTCAAAAAACCTTACCTCCTGCTCGTCCAGATATTCGGCAAACTCCCGCATATCCAGACTGCTCACCGTATTGGAACTCCCTCCCGGGAACCGATACACGGAGCTCTTCACTCCCGTAACCTCGTACAGATAATCCCGAAGCTTCGTAAAGTCTTCGGCAAAGCTCTCCACCGATTCATAAATCTCCGTGTACTTATGGCTGTAAGAATGCATGCCCAGCGTATGTCCCCGATCCACAATATCCTTCATCGCTTCCCTGGCCGAATCCGTCTCCTTTCCCAGCACAAAAAAGGTCGCCTTGACATCATAAGTATCCAGAATATCCAGGATATCGTCCGTATAGGTGCTGGGCCCGTCGTCAAAGGTCAGATAAACCCGATGGGCCGGCGTCTCTTCCGGCTCTGGTTCCGGCTCCTCCGGAAGAGTCAGTTCGCCTGTCAAGGGCTCCGAGGCATGTCCCGACAATTCCCTGTTTGATTCGCTGGAAACCGGATTCCCCTGCCCTGTAACCGCCCAAGCTGCGGCAAATTCATCCATACGCTCCTGCTGGACTCTGACCTGATCCGAAAGCTCCTGCACCTCGCCGGTCAGACGCTCCAGTACCTGACCCAAATGGCGCACTTGTATCCATAAAACAATGCATAGCACAAGGGGCGTCATGATCCCCCCCACCAGCATTCCAACTATATATTTTTTCAGCCGCTGTACCCGCTTCCGCCTTGCGGCAGACACCTGAACATCGCCATCCGACATAATATTTTCCCATCTGAGTCATACTGAGGTGGCGTCCCCCTGCACGGCGGACACCACTATTTTATTCAGTATAGCATATTCCCCTTTTTTCGAAAAGCGAAAAATGAAAAAAACGGGACAAAACTTCCGCACCTTTATTTCCGGCAGGTCTCTTCCTGTGTTTCGCCGCCAATGTGGCAGTTCACACAGCCGCTTTCTCCTCCAGAGCTTCCGCCGCAGCTCGCGCAGCCGCCCCCTCCGGAGCTCCCGCCGCAGCTCACGCAGCCGTTTCCTCCTCCAGCGTTCCCTCCGCAGCTCGCGCAGCCGCCTCCTCTCCGGAGTCTGCGAAGTTCTCTCCGCACAATCAAAAACACTGCCGCCCCGATTCCCGCCACTATAATGATATCCGTCATTGACACCTCCGATTCCTGCTCCCGGAAATATTTCTGCCCATGCGGCGCCACGGCAAAAATACCCGGATGTTTTTACCGCTTTGTCATAGTTAATATATGCACTCCCCCAATTGACTTGCAGGAATATCCCGATTGTGATATATTGAGTTCGTTCCCGATTTCAGAGATACGGTTCAAATTGTACCCCTGTTCCGGTCATCACACCATATTCCGGAAGGCTTATGCCTGAATCGACGAATACACAACAGAAAGGATTTTTGTCAGAATACCATGAGCTTTGAATTTGTCAAGAAACTTCCCACTCCCTCGGAAATCCGGGAGCAGCTTCCTCTGCCCGCCGGACTCACCGAGATAAAAAAGGCCCGGGATGCCGAAATCAGAGCGGTGCTGACCGGACAGGACAACCGGTTCCTGGTCATCATCGGCCCCTGCTCCGCCGACAACGCGGACTCCGTCTGCGATTATGTCTCCCGACTGGCACGCGTCAGCCGGCAGGTAAAGGACAAGCTGATCCTGATCCCAAGGATCTACACCAACAAGCCAAGAACCACCGGGGAAGGCTACAAGGGTATCGTCCACCAGCCGGATCCTGAAAAAAAGCCCGACTTTCTGGCCGGACTCATCGCCATGCGGAAAATGCACATCCGTGCCATCCAAGAGTCCGGGCTCACCGCCGCGGACGAAATGCTCTACCCGGAAAACTGGAGATATGTCTCCGATATTCTCTCCTATGTGGCCATCGGCGCCCGTTCCGTGGAGGATCAGCAGCACCGTCTGACCGTCAGCGGCTTTGATGTGGCGGCAGGCATGAAAAATCCCACCAGCGGAGACTTGTCCGTGATGCTCAATTCCGTCTACGCGGCACAGCATCCCCACTCCTTTATCTACAGAGGCTGGGAGGTCAACACCACCGGAAACGATCTGGCCCACACCATACTGCGCGGCGCCACCAACAAGCACGGAAACAGCATCCCCAACTATCACTATGAAGATCTGAACCTGCTTCTGGAGATGTACGGAAAGGTTGACCTGAAAAATCCCGCCTGTGTCATCGATGCCAACCACTCCAATTCCGGAAAGCAATTTGAACAGCAGATCCGCATCGTCAAGGAGGTCATGCACAGCCGAAAGCTCAACGCCGACATCCACAGTCTGGTGAAGGGTGTCATGATCGAAAGCTATATTGAGGAAGGCTGCCAGAAGGTTGGAGGCGGCGTCTACGGCAAGTCCATCACCGATCCCTGCCTCGGCTGGGAAGCCTCCGAGAAGCTGATCTACGATATCGCAGAATACGAATAACCGCTCAGCTTCCACTAAATTTTTTCAACTCAAATCCTGTTCCCCTGTTCCGAAAATCTCAGCTGCAGTTCACGAAAACCGCTGCAGCTGAGATTTTTCCAGATAAATTCAAAAAATTTTCAGATATCCGATCAACAGCCCCGGGCTCACATAGCTCTCCAGAAAACAGCCTGCGATGACCACGGCGGCAATTACCCCCAGCCACCCCAGCTTTTTCATCACAAAGGTTTTCTCCCCGATTTCGGCGCCGGGACTTCTGGAATAAATGGCCCGGTACAGGCCCTCGCACCAGCCCAGGAGCAGAAGCACTGCCGGGACGAAGAAAAAAATCTGTGGAAAAACACTCACCAGCGCAAGGGCAAGGCCTTTGATACCGTAACGGATAAAAAGAACAGCCAGATAGACCCCCACAGACATGCCACACCAGGCCGTGACCCCCATGCAGACCACATAACCCAGATAGGTGGTGGCCAATACCGCCACAGCCATCAGCGCCAGCATCCTCTTTCGAAAGACATAACAAAAAAGAGCATTGCCGTCCACAGTTATATATTTCATCCGGTATAACGTATACTCGTCAAATATTCCTGTGTCCTTCAGCAAAATGCTCTTTCCCATACTCATCAGTACTATCCCGGCAAAAATTCCGATACAAAATACCGGAAGCAGACTCCTGCTCCCGGTGGGTATCCTCTTCCCAGCAATCCGCATCCCGACGCCCGCCTTTCTCCGGTGCGGCGCTTTTCCAGCCGGACTGTCCCTGTCAAATCCGCTGCGGAAAACACCTGACTCAGCGTTTTCCAAATCCTGTCCCCTTGGCCATGCCGCCACCGGCTACTCCATTTCTATGCGGCAGACGCTTTGATTATACCCGGAACCGGCCTGACCGTCACAGCCGTTTTAAAGCATTCCCTGTGCCAGCCTGGCCCCATAGGACAGAATCCCGCAGATGGTCTTGGAGTCCTGAATCTTACAGTCAAAAATCATCTGCTTCAGCTCCTCCAGCTCATATGCCTCCACGTTCAGGTACTCATCGTCGTCCAGATGCTGCCTGCCGGGCTTCAAATCCCGGGCAAGATAAATATCAATCTTCTCATTGCAGAAAGCCACCGTGGTATAGATGGAATTCAACAGTTCAACCCTGTCGCAGGTGTAACCGGTCTCCTCCTCCAGCTCCCGCATGGCCGCCTTTGCCGTAGGCTCCTCACGGCCGTTCAGTCCTCCCGCAGGAATCTCCAGCGTCTCCCGCTCCAGAGCATTACGGTACTGCCGCACCATCAAAAGCCTGCCGTCCTCACGCACCGCCACGACAGCCGCCGCTCCCTTGTGGTCTATCAAATCCCACTTTGCCGTGTTTCCGTTTGGAATCAGCATGGTATCCTGATAATAATCTATGATAGCACCCTTTGCTACCAATTCCCGCTTCAGCCTCTTATACTCGTCCATCTCTCTGTCTCCCATACACACAAAGCGCTGTCCCCGCCCTCCGAAGATGTTCCGGCAGCGTCAGCATCCCGCCTTTTGCCATGCCATATGCCCTGATGCCCGGCTTCAGGCCTCATTCCTGCCCTCAAGCAGTTTCTCCACGCTCACCAGTTTCACACACAGCACAAACAGATCCGTTGCCATCTGCATCTCCCCGGGAGTGGGGAAGGACGGCGCAATACGGATATTGCTGTCCCTGGGATCCTTTCCATAGGGGAAGGTAGCGCCTGCACCGGTCAGCACCACGCCCGCCTCTCTGCATTTTGCCACGATTGCTTTTGCACAGCCCTCCATGGCGTCAAAGGAGATAAAATATCCGCCCTTCGGCTTTGTCCATGTGCCGATCTCAAGCCCTGACAGTTCCCGCTCCAGAACAGTTTCAACCGCCTCAAACTTGGGACGCATCAGCGCCGCATGTTTTCTCATATGCTCCCTGATGCCGTCAAAATTTTTGAAATAACGGACATGACGAAGCTGGTTGATCTTATCGTGGCCGATGGTCTGAATGGCCATGGTTCTCCTGATGCATTCCAGATTCTTCTGGGAGGAGGCAATGGCCGCCACGCCCGCACCGGAAAAGCTGATCTTGGAGGTAGAAGCAAATTCATATACCATATCGGGATTCCCGGCCTTCTCACACTCGCCAAGGATCTCCAGAATCCGGTCCTGCTTCTCCTCCTCATCATAAAGATGATGCACCGCATAGGCATTGTCCCAGAAAATGCGGAAATCCTTTGCCGCAGGCTTCAGATTTGCAAACCTTCTCACGGTCTCGTCCGAGTAGGAATAGCCCTGCGGGTTGGAATACTTGGGTACACACCAGATCCCCTTGATGCTGTCGTCCCCGGCCGCAAGCCTTTCCACCATATCCATATCAGGTCCCTGGGGCGTCATGGGGACTGTAATCATCTCTATACCAAAATGCTGGGTGATGGCAAAATGCCTGTCATAGCCGGGCGCCGGACAGAGGAACTTTACCTTATCCAATTTGCACCAGGGCGTGCCTCCCATAACGCCATGGGTCATAGCACTGGAAACGGCGTCATACATTACATTCAGGCTGGCATTCCCGTAAACAATGACATGCTCGGCGGAGACCCCCATGATATCTGCCATCATGTGCTTTGCCTCTGCCAGTCCGTCCAATACACCATAGTTACGGACATCGACACCGTCCATGCTCGTCAGATCGCTTCCGGAATTCAGAACATCAAAGATATCCATCCCCATGTCCAGCTGTGCCACAGAGGGCTTGCCCCGGGACATATCCAGCTTCAGTCCCTTCCCCTTGACATCAATAAATTCCTGCTCCAGCTGCTCCTTCAGCAAAAGCAGCTCCTCCCTGCTCAAATCACGATACGCTTTCAAATCCATACCTCCCTGTCATCTTTGGCGGCCCCTCAATGATCATCCGAATCCCTTGTCCGAATTTCCTTCTCACCCTGTCGGTTCAGGCATCGCCTGAAAAACCCTTCTCAAAATTGCCGTCTGGATTATTGTATACAATCATACATGTGCCTGAACTATAATACTACAAGATAAAAAAAATCACAAGAGAAAAATAAAAAACCGCCGCACTTTTTTGTAAGTACGACGGTTTTCGGCTCTTATGAAATTTTTCAGTCTGAATAGTTGTAACGACTATTTTGCGTAATCAATCACGCGGCTCTCGCGAATCACATTTACCTTGATCTGCCCGGGATATTCCATTTCCGCTTCAATCTTCTTGGAAATATCACGCGCCAGAAGAACCATATCGGCATCTGTAATCTGTTCCGGAACTACCATTACGCGAACTTCACGACCTGCCTGAATAGCAAAAGATTTATCTACACCCTTGAAATTGTTTGTTATATCTTCCAACTGCTTTAATCTGCTGGTATAAGTCTCCAGCGTCTCTCTTCTCGCTCCCGGTCTTGCAGCGGATATTGTATCAGCAGCCTGTACAATACATGCAATCAGGGAAGTGGCCTCCACATCTCCGTGATGAGATTCCACAGCGTTTACTACGACGGAATTCTCCTTGTACTTACGACACAGTTCCACACCAAGCTGAATATGTGAGCCCTCCATCTCATGATCTACGGACTTTCCGATATCATGAAGCAGACCGGCGCGCTTTGCAAGCCTTACATCCAGCCCCATCTCAGCCGCCAGCAGCCCCGACAGCTGCGCTACCTCGATAGAGTGCTTCAAAGCATTCTGACCGTAACTGGTTCTGAACTTCATCTTTCCCAGCAGTCTGACGAGTTCGGGGTGAATGCCATGTACGCCGACCTCCAGCGTCGCGGCTTCGCCTTCCTCCTTCATCATAATTTCAACTTCCTTCTGCGCCTTCTCCACCATCTCTTCGATCCTGGCGGGATGGATGCGCCCGTCCACGATCAGCTTTTCCAGCGCAATTCTCGCCACCTCGCGACGAATGGGATCAAAACCGGAAAGAATCACTGCCTCAGGCGTATCGTCAATGATCAGATCCACACCTGTCATGGTTTCCAGGGTACGAATGTTCCGCCCCTCACGCCCGATAATCCTTCCCTTCATTTCATCATTCGGAAGCTGTACGACGGAGATCGTAGTCTCGGAGACATGATCTGCCGCACATCTCTGAATTGCAGACACGACGTATTCCTTCGCCTTCTTGTCTGCTTCTTCCTTGGCGCGATGCTCCATTTCCTTGATCATCACAGCCGTTTCATGCTTTACTTCATCTTCAACAATTTTCAATAAGTAGTCTTTTGCCTGTTCAGAGGTTAATCCTGAAATTCGTTCCAGTTCCTGTAAGCGCTGCTCGTTCAGCTTGGAAACTTCCTCTTTGATTTTATTCAAAGATTCTTCCTTCGCTGCCAGGCTTGTCTCACGCTTTTCAATCGCATCAGCCTTTTTATCGATGTTCTCTTCCTTCTGCTGAACCCTGCGCTCATAACGCTGCGCTTCCGCTCTGCGTTCCTTGATCTCCTTATCCAGCTCGTTCTTGGCACGGATGGATTCTTCCTTGATCTCAAGGAGCGATTCGCGTTTCTTGGATTCCGCATTCTTCAGGGCCTCATCGATAATCTCTCTCGCCTTATCCTGTGCGTTCCCGATGGTGGACGCAGCGTTCTTTTTCTGCACGGTGGTTACAACGACACCGGTAATCACTGCTGTCACAACAACGGCCAGCACGATGATAATGGCTGTTACAAGTGGCGACATCTACAGGAGCACCTCCTTTATAGAATTTTCATTGTACATCCTGACAAGCAATTTACAACAGTTAAATTTTAAACTTAAATTAGTACAATGTCAAGCATAAGTTACAATACTGTCGCTCAGTTGTACCCTATCGCAGCTTCAGCAGCAGAAGGGATCCTCACCGCAGGCCTCCCGCATGGCCCTGTTCACCGCTTCTGCAGAAAAGCCCTTGCGCAGCAGAAAGGCATACATCCTCCGGCGTTCCTTCCAATCTGCCGTGTCCGGATCGTATCTGCGTTTTGCCATCAGGGCGCCTATCATGGCCTGCTCGTCCTGGCGGCCTCCTTCCGCCTCCCACTCCGCCCAGGCCTGCTCCAGAACCTGCTCGTCAATCCCTCTGCCCAGCAGATCCTGCTCAATCCTCCTGCGGCTCCTGGTATTTTCATGGTCGGTGATATAGGAGACCGCATAGCGCCGGTCGTCCGTATAGTGGTAACCGGCCACATACTCCAGCGCCTCCCGGATCACCTGCTCCGGATAACAGCCCTCCTGCAGTTTTCCCCGGAGCTGCTTTTCCGTGTAATCCTTCTTTGTCAGGAGATTCATGGCCCGCAGCTTCGCCCGCTTCGGAAGAACCTCCTGCAGTATGGCGTCATAATCTTCCTGTGAGATTTCTCCCCCCACACGGATATGATAACGACGCAGTTCGCCCTTGTACAGGACAAAGGCGAACTCCTCGTCAATCCATATTTTGCTGCGGCTTTTCGTCAGCTCCTCCACCGCCGTAATCGTCATAGCTGGTCTCCCTCTGCAGGCCGAAGCCTCTCCCCGGTTCCGGCTCTCCCTGCGGAAGCGTTACGCCTCCGCACTCTTGGATCTGGATCTGGTCTTGGGCTCTGCCGCAGCTTCCGCTTTGGCCGTCGATCCCGCTTCACCCTCCGGCCCGTTCTTTGTCCCGGCCTCCTGGGCCCCCTCAAAACCATAATGCTCCCTGACCTTCCGGCTGATGGCTTCGCACACCTCAGGGTTGTCCTTCAGATACTGCTTCGCGTTCTCTCGTCCCTGGCCGATCTTGTTGCCATCGTAGGCATACCATGCCCCGGACTTCATGACAATGTCAAGCCCGGCAGCCAGATCCAGAATATCTCCTTCCCTGGAGATACCTGCGCCGAACATTATGTCAAACTCCGCCTCCTTAAAGGGAGGGGCAATCTTATTTTTTACCACCTTGACACGGGTGCGGTTGCCGATGACCTCGCCCCCCTGCTTCAGGGACTCGATGCGCCTTACGTCCATGCGGACGGAGGAATAGAATTTCAGCGCCCGGCCTCCGGTAGTCGTCTCCGGACTTCCGAACATGACTCCCACCTTTTCCCGGAGCTGGTTGATAAAAACAACCGTGCAGTTGGATTTGCTGATCACGGCGGTCAGCTTCCGCAGCGCCTGGGACATCAGTCTGGCCTGCAGACCCACATGGCTGTCTCCCATATCCCCGTCAATCTCGGCCTTGGGAACCAGCGCGGCAACGGAGTCCACCACCACGATATCCACCGCCCCGGAACGCACCATGGTCTCCGTGATCTCCAGCGCCTGCTCCCCGTTGTCCGGCTGGGAAATATAGAGGTTATCAATATCCACGCCGATGTTCTTGGCATACACCGGGTCAAGGGCATGCTCCGCGTCGATAAAGCCCGCAATCCCTCCCCGCCTCTGCACTTCGGCAATCATATGCAGCGTGACCGTGGTCTTACCGCTGGACTCCGGTCCATATATCTCAATGATTCTGCCCTTGGGAATCCCTCCCAGCCCCAGCGCGATATCAAGGCTCAGGGAACCTGTCGGTATGGTCTCCACATTCATCTGTGCGGAAGGATCGCCCAGCTTCATCACCGCGCCCTTTCCGTACTGCTTTTCAATCTGGCTGATAGCCGCATCCAATGCTTTCAGTTTTTCGTCTTTTTCCATCTGAAATCTCCTTTTCCCAGGAACAAACGTTCTGACTTCATCAGAATAAAACATTTGTTCTGTTTTGTCAATGATTTTTTTCTTTCTTTTTGTGGTGTTTCTTTCATAACTGTTTTTCATGAAAACATCATATCATGCTTTATGTCCCTTAATACTCCCTCAAAGCCACTTCACCCCCTGTTTTTTCTGCCGTTTTTCTTTTTGAAAAATATCTCTGAAACCTGTGGCGAAATGCCGGAAACAGAACAGACAAGCCTTGAGACGCTTCCTGCCCTGCCATGAAGAATCAGACAAAAAAAGTATAACAGATTTACCCGGGGAGGGCAATGAGTTTTTTCCCACTGCCCTCCCCCGATTCTATTTCTTCCCGAAAGTCACCCTGCTGAAGTATTCCAGCACGCAGCTGCGGGTCAGGCTCAGCGCCGCGGACACTGCGGAGTCGCGCACCTTTCCCCGGTTCCCGGAAAAGACATACCGCTTCACCGTAGTCTCCCCCTTGACGCTGCAGGCGATATACACCAGCCCCACGGGCTTCTCCTCCGTGCCGCCGTCGGGCCCTGCGATGCCGGTGACTGCAACCGCCACGTCCGCCTTGGTCAGAAGCGCCGCGCCCTTTGCCATCTCCTTTGCCGTCGCCTCGCTTACCGCGCCGTGCTTCTGGAGGGTGGGCTTTTTCACATTCAGAAACCTGCGCTTTGCCTTGTTGGAATAGGTGACGACCCCCGCCTTGTACACCTCCGAGGCGCCGGGCACGTTGATGAGTCTGGCGGAGAGCAGCCCTCCCGTACAGGACTCCGCACAGGTCACCGTCAGATCGTTGGCCTGCAGCAGATCCACCACCGCCTTCTCCAGCGTCACATCCTCCTCCGTGGTATAGATATCGTTTCCGAACCGATGCTTCAGCTCCTTTACCATGGGCTTGATCAGCTTCATGGCCGCTTTTTTGTCATCCGCTCCGGCCGTGACACGGATATGTACCTCGCCGGTCTTGGCGTAGGTGGCAATGGTGGGATTGGTCTGACTGTCGATCAGATCCCGCACCATGGTCTCTGCCCTGCTCTCCCCCACACCGCAGATCTTCACGGTCTGAGAACAGATAACCCGGGAGGTCAGCCCCGCCAGATAAGGCGCCACACTCTCCTCAAACATGGCACAAAGCTCTCCGGGCGGGCCGGGCAGAAGGATCACCCGCTTGCCTTCCGTCTCCATAATGACCCCCGGCGCCGTGCCGTTGTGATTTTCCAGCACAATACACCCCTCCGGCAGCATGGCCTGTTTCCAGTTGTTGTCGGTGGGCTCGATCCCTCTTTTCTCAAAATAACAGCGAATGGCCTCTCTGCTGGGCTCATGCATGGCCAGACTCTTTTTACAGACTCCGGCAGCCACTTCCTTTGTCAGGTCATCCTCCGTAGGCCCAAGCCCCCCGGAGAGAATCACAATGTCCGACCGGCCAAGGGCCGTCTCAAGCACCATGCCCAGCCGCTCTCCATTGTCCCCCACCACGGTCTGAAAATAACAGGAAAGCCCAAGGCCCGCACATTTTTCCGCAAGGTAGGCGGCGTTGGTGTTCACGATATTGCCCAAAAGCAGCTCCGTTCCCACACAGATCAGTTCTACCGTCATCACAGCTCCCATTCTCCCGCATCGGCGGGTCTGCATCTCCCCGCCCTCCGGCGGGTACACCTGTACCTGTCTATTTTGTATCCTTCATCACGTCTTTGTTCTTCACCAGATAATCCACCAGGGATACCACCGTGAGAATCAGCGCAATCCACATGACAATGTCCGTGAGCAGCCGCATCCAGGAAAACATTGCTCCCAGATCAGCGATCATAAGACACACCATCACCATCTGAAAAGTGGTCTTGAATTTTCCCCAGTAGTTTGCCGCAATGACCACATTGTTGTCCGCGGCAATCAGCCGGAAGCCGCTGATGATAAACTCCCGGCTGATGATGACGATCACCACCCAGGCGGGAATCCGCCCAAGCTCCACCAGCGCGATCAGCGCCGCACAGACCAGAAGCTTATCCGCAAGCGGATCCATAAACTTTCCGAAGTTGGTCACAAGGTTATACTTTCTGGCGATCTTCCCGTCGATCAGATCCGTCAGGCTGGCCACGATAAAGATGGCAAGGGCGATCAGATCGGGAATCAGCCTGTTTGCCCCAAACCACCCTGCCTCGCCTCCCAGCAGGATCACCACAAAGGGCAGAATCAGAATCACTCTGAAAATCGTCAGCTTATTCGGCAAATTCATTTTATTCATGATAGATTTCTCCTGTCAGATCATATTCGTTGGAACCGGTGACAAGCGCCTTCACAAAGTCCCCGGTCATCAGTGAAGCAGTGGTATTCAGAAAGAGATAGCCGTCCACGCCGGGCGCGTCCCGGTAGGTTCTGGTGACATACACGTCCTCGTCCGCCGCCTTTCCCTCCACCATGACCTCCAGCACTCTGCCCGTCATCTCCTCCGCCCGGTCGAAGGCAACCGCCTGCTGCAGCTCCATCAGTTCATCCCTTCGCGCCTCCCGGATCTCCTCCGGCACCTGGTCCGGCATCCCGGCCGCTGCGGTGTCCTCCTCCTGAGAATAGGGAAAGACCCCCAGCCTGTCAAACTCCATCTCGTTGACAAAACGGTAAAGCTCTTCAAAATCCTCCTGGCTCTCCCCGGGAAACCCGCTGATCAGCGTAGTCCGCAGACAGATGTCCGGAATCCGCTCCCGCAGCCTTCCGATCAATGCCGTCAGTTCTTCCCTGGTGGTGCGCCGCCCCATCCGCTTCAGAATTCTGTCCGAGGCATGCTGGATGGGGATATCCAGATAATGACACACCTTGGGCTCCCGGGCCATGGTCTCGATCAGCTCCTCCGTGATCTCCTCCGGATAACAGTAGAGAATGCGGATCCAGTGGATCTCCGGAAGCCTTGCCAGCTCCTGCAGCAGCCTGGGCAGCCTTTTTTCCCCGTAGAGATCCGTGCCGTAAAGCGTGGTCTCCTGCGCCACCAGGATCAGCTCCCGAACGCCTCCTTCCCCCAGCGCCCTGGCCTGAGCCACCAGCTCCTCCAGGGGAATGCTCCGGTAATCTCCCCTGACTTTGGGAATGATACAGTAGGTGCAATGCCTGCCGCAGCCCTCCGCAATCTTCAGGTATGCGTAATGTCCCCCCGTAGTCAGCACCCTGTCACGGGAAAGGGACAAGGGGGCGTTCAGCTCCCGGAAATGATTCCTGCCCTTTCCGGCAAGCGCCTCCTCCACCGCCTCCCCGATTTCCTCAATGGCCATGGTACCCACCACCGCGTCCACCTGGGGGATTTCCTTCCTGATTTCCTCCTGATAGCGCTGGGCCAGACAGCCTGCCGCAATCAGTACCTTCAGCTTTCCCCCGTCCTTCCGCTCCGCCAGCTCCAGGAGGGTATTGATGCTCTCCTCCTTGGCATCCCCGATAAAGCAACAGGTATTCACCACCGCTATGTCGGCCTGCGCCTCGTCGTCGGTAAAGGAATATCCCCTTCGCCGCAGCCCGCCCAGCATCAGCTCCGTGTCCGCAAGATTCTTGTCGCACCCCAGAGATACAAACAAAATATTCATATGACTAACCTTCTCTGACAGTTAAAGTAGCTGGCATATTACCAGCTACCCCTGCTTTTCCTATTCTTCGTCACCCAGGATCTTGATCTGTCCCTGGTTCAGCTCCTCCACCGCAACGGAAAGCGGCTTCTTGCCTCTGTCGTCCACCAGCGGATCCTCGCCGGCGATGATCTGCCTTGCCCTCTTGGACGTGGCCATCACGATGGAATAACGACTGTTAACCACAGGCGCTTCACCGCGTTCCACCTCGCTGTTTACCACCTTCATCAAATCGGAATAAGACGGATGTAACATAATTACTCTGCTCCTTTCACGAAACCTTTCAGTTCCTCCCTGATTTCCCCGATCAGCTCTTTTCTCCTGACCGGCGCCCTGCGCGCGGCGTCCACCAGACGATGAATCTCCTCCACGCACTCCTCCAGGCTGTCGTTTATCACAATATAATCATAGGCCTCTATGCCTTCTGATTCCTCTGCTGCCCGGGCGAGACGCCTTGCGATCACCTCCGCGCTCTCCGTTCCTCTCTTCTCCAGCCTGCGCTTCAGCTCCGCGCCGCTTGGCGGCGTCACAAAGATCAGCAGACTGTCGGGAAACTTTTCATTGATCTTCAGCGCCCCCTGGATTTCTATCTCCAGAATCACATTTTTTCCCGCGGCCAGCTGCTCCTCCACATACGCCCGGGGCGTTCCGTAATAGTTCCCGCAGTAGAGGGCGTATTCCACCAGCCCGTTGTTCACGATGGTTTCTTCAAATTTTTCCCGGGTTGTGAAAAAATATTCCACTCCGTCCCGCTCGCCCTCCCTGGGCGCTCTGGTGGTCATGGACACGGACAGCGCATATTCGTCATACTTCTTCAGCAGTCCCTTTACAAGCGTTCCCTTCCCCGCGCCGGAAAAACCGGACAAAACTATCAGGATCCCCTTTTGTACGTTCATTTTTCCTCTTCCTCTCCAACCGTATCATCCTGCTCCAGCCTGACCCTGCCGGCAATGGTCTCCGGCAGAAGCGCCGACAGCACCACCTGGCTGTTTTCCATGACCAGGACAGCCTTCGTTCTGCGCCCCTGGGTGGCGTCAATGGCCAGTCCCTTCTCCCTGGCGCTCTGCACCAGACGCTTTATCGGCGCGGAATCCGGACTGACGATGGCGATGATCTTGGATGTATTTACAATATTGCCGAATCCGATGTGGATAAGCATACTTCCGCACCTGCTCTACTCTATATTCTGAATCTGTTCCCGCACCTTCTCAATCTCTGTCTTCAGCTCGATGGCGCAGTTGGAAATTTCCAGATCATTGGACTTGGAAAGCGTGGTATTGGCCTCCCGGTTCATCTCCTGGGCGATGAAATCCAGCTTCCGCCCCACGGAGCCGCCCTCCTGCAATACCTTCCTGGTGGTCTCGATATGGCTGCGCAGCCGCACCAGTTCCTCGTCCACACAGGCCTTATCCGCAAAGATGGTAACCTCCGTCAGAAGCCTGCCCTCGTCCACGGTATTGTCTCCCAGAAGCTCCTTTACCTTCTCCTCCAGCCTGCCGCGGTATTCCGCCACCACCCGGGGGGAGCGCTCCTCGATAAAGTCCACCAGTCCCAGCATGCCCTCCAGCTTCTCCAGCAGATCGTCCCGCAGATGCCCGCCTTCCGTCACACGGCTCTGCACAAACATCTCCGCCGCACCCTTCACGGCCTTCTGCAGCTCCTTCCAGAGCTCCTCTTCGTCCACGCCGGACTCCTCCATGGTAAACACCTCGGGAAATCTGGCCAGAACCGAGACGCGGATATCGTCCTCCAGCCCGAATTCCTCCGCCATCCCCCGCAGATAAGTCAGGTATTCCCTGGCCGTCTCCCGGTTATAGCGAACCGCGGAAGCATTCTCCGACAGATCCTCGCAGGAGACATAGACATCCACCTTTCCCCGGGCGATATAATTCTTCAGCTCGCCCCGCACGGCGGATTCAAAAAACCCCAGGGTCTTTGGCAGCTTAATATTTACGTCCAGATAACGATGATTCACGGCCTTTATCTCCACCGTGAACTTCCTGTTGTTTCCGGCAACCTCACACCTGCCGAAACCGGTCATACTTTTTATCATCGGGCTCCTGTCCCGGCAGAGAGCCAGTCTGCCGCACCCCTTTCCTCCGGCACGGCGGCAGCTCTGCCGCATACTTCATTTTATTATAAAATAAGTTTCAGGAAGCGTCAAGGGTGAGGGGTGGCTTTTTCGGAAGTAATTTGTTACAATGAGCTATGGCATACCAAATACAGACCAATCGGGAGGAAACAGATTATGGCTTTTGACGGCGTTACCATAGCGAATATCGTAAGTGAACTGAAAAAGGAACTGGTGGGAGGGCGGCTGTACAAGATCGCCCAGCCGGAGGAGGACGAGCTGCTGCTGACCGTAAAACAGCCCGGAGGACAAAAAAGGCTCCTTCTCTCCGCGGACGCCTCCCTGCCCCTGATTTACCTGACGGAAAACAACAAGCCCAGCCCCATGACCGCCCCCAGCTTCTGTATGCTGCTGAGAAAACACCTGCAGAACGGGCGTATCACGGACATTTCCCAGCCCGGCCTGGAGCGCATCGTGCACATCCGCATCGAGCATCTGGACGAGATGGGCGACCTGCGAAGCAAGACGCTGGTGATCGAGATCATGGGAAAACACAGCAACATTATCTTCTGCAGCGAGGACGGCATCATCATCGACAGCATCAAGCGGGTCTCCGCGGCGGTCAGCTCCCTCCGGGAGGTTCTGCCCGGCAAGCCTTATTTCGTAGCTGAAACCCAGAACAAGCTGGATGCACTGAGCACGGACTGCGCCGCCTTCCGGGAAGCCCTGTCCGCAAAGCCCCAGCCCCTGTTCAAGGCCCTCTACGGCAGCTTCACCGGCATCTCCCCCATTCTGGCCCAGGAGCTCTGCCACCGGGGAGGCGCGGACGCGGAGCTGCCTGCCGCCGCCCTGGACGAAGCGGCCTGGCAGACACTTTACAATGCCTTTGCGGAAATGACCGACGCCATCCGCAAAGAACACTTTGTGCCCAATATCGCCTACACGGCGGGAAAGCCCGTGGAGTTCTGCGCCCTGCCCCTGACCCTGTACGGCTGGCAGCCGGATGCACCGGACCAGAGGGAGAGAAAACCCGCCGGCGACTGCACCGTCACCTGGGATTCCATGTCCGCCCTGCTGGAAAACTACTATGCCGAAAGGAGCACCGTCACCCGCATCCGCCAGAAGTCCTCCGACCTGCGCCGCATCGTCCAGACCGCCCTGGAGCGCAACGTGAAAAAATATGACCTGCAGCTGCGGCAGATCAAGGATACCGAAAAACGGGATACCTACCGGGTCTACGGCGAGCTGCTGAACACCTACGGCTACGGCGCAAGGCCGGGAGACAAATCCCTGGAAGCACTGAACTACTATACCAACGAGACCGTCACCATCCCCCTGGATCCCACCCTCACCGCCTCGGAAAACGCCCGGAAATACTTTGACCGGTACAACAAGCTGAAACGCACCTATGAGGCCCTCTCCCAGCTGACGCTGGAGGTGAAGGCCGAGATCGACCACCTGGACTCTGTCTCTGCCGCCCTGGATATCGCTCTTCACGAGGAGGACCTGATTCAGATCAAGGAGGAGCTCACCGAAAGCGGCTACATCCGCAGAAAGGGCGGCACAAAAAAGCAGAAGATCACCAGCAGGCCCTTCCACTATAAAAGCAGCGACGGCTTTGATATTTATGTGGGAAAAAACAACTATCAGAACGATGAACTGACTTTTCAGACAGCCTCCGGAAACGACTGGTGGTTCCACGCCAAAAAGCAGCCCGGTTCTCATGTGATCGTCCGGCTGGGCAATGCCGGAGAGCTGCCCGACCGCACCTTCGAGGAGGCCGCCAGGCTGGCTGCCTACTATTCCAAGGGCCGGGATCAGGACAAGGTGGAAATCGACTACATCCAGAAAAAACATGTGAAAAAACCAGCCGGCGCAAAGCCGGGCTTCGTGGTCTACTACACCAACTTTTCCATGGTCATCGACAGCGATATCTCCGGCATACAACAGGTATCAGAGTAAAAAAAGTGCCTTTAAAGGCACTTTTTTACTCAGCAATAGTGCTGCATCACATACTGCAGCTGCGTCCTTCCCTGATAGGTGTTTCTGCCCAGCTGGTAGACCACCGACACCGCAAACCGGGCATGGCCCTCATAAAGGGCCTCCTGGCTTCCCGGTCCGAATTTCTCCTCCAGAAACTGTCCGAATTTCTCCAAATCTCCAAAGAACACCAGCTGTCTCCTGCCGCCCTCCGGCGTCTGCACCGTGTATCTGGCACAGTTCTTTTTTGCTCCCATCTTATATCCCGAAAGAAAGACCAGATTCTTCTGGGCAAACAGTGGCTTGGGATTTCCCACCCCGAAGGGCTCCAGAAGCTCCAGCTCCTCCGCCAGCGCCTCATTCCCGTAATCCAGCGGCATGGGCACGTCGATATGTACCCTGGGCACAAAATCCTCCTCCGTAAGAAGACACCCGTCGTTCATGGCCTGCCTGAGTCCTTCGATGTCCTCCTCCCGCATGGAAAGCCCTGCCGCCATGGCATGACCGCCAAACTTGGTAAAAAAGCGGGCGGCAGCCGTCATGGCCTCGTACATGTGATAGCCCTCTATGGAACGTCCGGATCCCTTGACCCCCTCCTCGCCCCGGGTGAGGATAAAGACCGGATGATTGTATCTCTCCCGGATCCGCCCCGCGATAATACCCGCCAGACTTTCATGCACCTGGGGCAGAAAAATCAACATCACCTTATCCTGCTCCATATGATGCTCCGCAATATACTCCTCCGCCTGCTCCACCCCCTTCAGGGTCAGATTCTTTCGGCTGTCGTTCAGATCCTTCAACTCCCTGGCCGCGGTCATGGCCTCCGCCAAAGAACTGCTCTGCAGAAGCTCCAGCGCCCTTCTGGACGTATCCAGACGTCCGGTGGCGTTGAGACAGGGGCCGATGACAAAGCCCAGATGATGGGCGCTCAGCTTTTCCGGCTCCAGCCCGTTCACCTCCATCAGCGCTCTCAGGCCTGGATTCCTGGTTCTGCGCAGGCGCTTCAACCCCTCTTTCACCAGAATCCGGTTCTCATCCCTCAGCTCCATCACATCGCAGACCGTGGAGAGGGCGGCAAACTCCAAAAGCTCCTCCAGCGCCTCCAAAAGCTCCCGGTTCCCCGTTTTCTCCGCCAGCGCCGAGACCAGCTTATAGGCCACCACGCCGCCGCAGATTCCGGGAAAAGGATAATTGCACTGCTCCTGCTTCGGATCCACCACCGCCAGCCCGGGAGGCAAAAGCTCCCGCCGCACCCGGCCCCCCTCCGCCTCTTCCGTCCGGAAGGGAACCTCATGGTGATCCGTAACCACCACGTCAATGCCCAGACTGCCCGCCAGCTCGATCTGCGCCCCAGCGGCAATGCCGTTGTCACAGGTGACGATGAGGCCCACCCCGTCCTGATTGGCCTCCCGGATCAGATGCTCGTTGAGCCCGTAGCCGTCGTGGATGCGGTGGGGAATCGCCGTGTCCGCCGAAGCCCCCAGCAGCCGAAGCCCTCTGGTCAGAATATAGGAGGAACAGATTCCGTCCACATCATAGTCCCCGATGACCCGGATGTGCGTTCCCCGCCCTACCGCTGCCAGAACCGCCTCCACCGCTTTGTCCATATCCTTTAACAGCCAGGGAGAGTAACAGTCCTCCAGCGTTCCGTACAGAAATTTCCGGATCTCTTTGTCCTCCGTCAACTCCCTGTTCCTCAGAATTCTGGCCACCACAGGGCTGATGTGATACTCCGCCGCCCACCTGTCGAAATCCGCTTTTTTCGCCGCCACATACCATTTTTCCATTTGTATCCCCCTTGCGCGCCCGAAGAGAGGCGTTTACACACCCTCCTGCGCTACCGGTTCACACCCCCGCTGCAGGCAACAGGACATCGCGGGAATCAATGTTTCAGCAATCCGCACTTTTTCGCTGCTCTCGCCAGCAGATACCCCTTGGGGAAGCTTTTCAGTTCCTCCTCCGTCACGCCCCGGAACACCAAAAGCAGCACAAAATAGACTCCCGCTCCGATCAGAATCGCCGGAAGCACCGCAATCCGGGGAGATTTGGTCAGAAACAGCAGCAGCTCGTAGGCCCCCCATACCACACATCCCATGAAAAAGGAAGCCAGAAGCGGCACTGCAAAGGTATGGGTAATCTCCTGTCTGTACCCTGCCGCCTTTCTCACTGCCCGCTGATTCAGAATACAGATCACAGCCGAGTACACCGTCCTGGCTATGGCGATGCCGTACAGATCCAGCTTTGTAAAAAACAGGAGCGTCACTGCCACCACGGTCTGAATCACCAGCGCGATTCCCGCGTTGACAATGGGCACGTTCAGCCTGCCCAGTCCTTGCAGAATCTGATTGCTCAGCGTTGACAAAGCATAGAAAATCACCGAAACCGCCATGGTCATCAACAGCTTTGTGGCCAGATCCTCCACCTCCTGGGTGTTTTTAAACAGGAGACCTGTCACCGGCCTTGCCAGCACAAACAGTCCCACGGCGCAGGGGATGGAGATAAGCATGGTGGTCTTCACCGCCAGATTGATCTTGCGCTTTGCCTCCTCCATCTTTCTCGCCGCCACCAGCTGGGATACCGTGGGAATCATGGCCGCAGCCATGGCGGACGCAAAGGCGATGGGAATCTCGGAGATGGTGAGTACCTGCCCGGCAAACACCCCCCACCTGGAAGAAATATCCATTGTGCCGAGATCTCTCACTGCCGGCAGCAGCTTTGTGTAGATGCTCGTATTTACCGTACTGCTCAGATTATAGATGGCCGTGCTCAGAATGAAGGGGGTCACCACCCGGGTAATCATCTTCAGAATCTCACCGTAGGAATCCGTCTGCTCATGCCGGTCAAGCCGGATTCTCCGTCCGATCAGACCTTTGTTGAGCTGATAAACCCCCAGCATGAACAGAAGCGCCACCAGCACCCCCGCTCCCGTGCCCAGGGCGCTTCCCACCGCCCCCCGGACCGCCCGGTCCATCTGCTCCGCCTCCCCCGCAGGCATCTCCAGGGAACCGTAAACCTGCCGGATCATCAGCCAGGCTGCGCCCACGCTGACCACGGCGTTGGCAATCTGTTCCAGAATCTGGGATACGGAAGTCTGGGACATACTTTTATGCGCCTGAAAATAGCCCCGCAGCACCCCCAGAATACCATAGATAAAGATTGTGGGGGCAAAGGTGCGCAGCACCGGCACCGCCTCGGGAGCCACAAAAAATCCCGCCCCGAAGAACAGAAGCAGGCTGGCGGCTCCTCCCACTGCCAGCACATAGCCCAGCGCACACTGAAAAATTCTGTGGGCATTCCGGTATTCCCTGAGCGCCAGCTTCTGGGCAATCACCTTGGAGATGGCCGCCGGGATGCTGTAGGAGGAAATCAACAGAATGATGGTGTAAAAGGAGTAGGCCGCGTGATAATAACCCTGCCCCAGGTCTCCGATGACACGCTGTAAAGGGCTCCTGTAAAGGAGCCCTATGATCCTGCTTATGATCCCGGCTGCCGCCAGGATCCCGGCCTGAACGATGAAGTTGTTCTTCGTGCTGTTATCCTTCATTCTTATCCTATCAGCCAGTCATACATTTCCTGATACTTCTTTGCAGAAACCTCCCAGGAGAAGTCCTCCGCCATGGCTCTGTCTACCATCTTGTTCCACTCGCGCTTCTTATCATAATAAATATGCTCCGCGTAGCGTATGGTATTCAGCATTTCATGTGCGTTGTAATTTGTAAAACTGAAGCCTGTTCCGGTGCTTTCGTATTCATTATATGCCTGTACGGTGTCTTTCAGTCCACCTGTTTCACGGACGATGGGAATCGTGCCGTAGCGCAGCGCCATCAGCTGGCTCAGCCCACAGGGCTCAAACAGGGAGGGCATGAGAAACGCGTCGCAGGAAGCATAAATCTTGTGGGACAGCGGATCGGAATAATATATATTGGCCGAAACCTTGTCTCCGTATTTCCAGTCGAAATGACGGAACATATTTTCATACCGTTCCTCGCCGGTGCCCAGCACCACCAGCTGGATATCGTCCTGACAGAGCTCATCCATCACATAGGCCACCAGATCAAGTCCCTTCTGGTCCGTCAGACGGGAAACCAGGCCGATCATCATCTTTCTGTCATCCTGGCGCAGACCCAGCTCCTGCTGCAGCGCCCGCTTGTTTTTCACCTTTTCCTTCCGGAAATTCACGGCGTCGTACTGTTTTACAATGTGGGGATCCGACTCCGGATTGAAATCCGTGTAGTCGATACCGTTGACGATTCCCCTCAGATCTCCGCTCCTGGCCCGGAGCAGCCCGTCCAGCCCCTCGCCGTAAAAGGGCGTCTTAATCTCCTCCGCATAGGTACTGCTCACGGTGGTCACCGCATCCGCATAGACAATACCGCCCTTCAGCAGGTTGGCATCCTTGTACGCCTCCAGCTTGTCAGGGGTAAAATAGTATTCCGGCAATCCGGTAATGCTCTGAACCGTCCTGGTATCCCACTTGCCCTGGAACTTCAGGTTATGAATGGTGATGACGGACTTCATGCCGCGGAAAAAGTCTCCCTCATGGAAACGTTCCTTCATGTATACCGGAATCAGACCGGTCTGCCAGTCATGACAGTGGATGACATCCGGCTGAAAGCCGATGACCGGAAGCGCCGAAAGAGCCGCCTTTGAGAAATAGGCATATCTCTCGATCTCCCAGATGGGGCTGTCGCTGTAGACCTTGGCGCCGCTGAAATAATACTCGTTGTCGATGAAGTAATAATGCACTCCGTCCAGCTCCGCCTCCAGGATACCCACATACACTCTCTTCCAGTTAAAATCCATGTAAAAATGATTTACATAACGGATTTTATCCTTCATCTCCTGCTTCATGCAGGCATATTTGGGAATGATGACCCTCACATCAAAATATTCCCTGTCAATGCACTTTGGGAGCGATCCCACCACATCCGCCAATCCGCCTGTCTTGATAAAAGGGACACCTTCCGATGCCGCAAAAAGTATTTTTTTCACCCTTCACCCTCCGCTCTGCCTTGAATGAAATATCATGGCCCTTCGACCGTTCTTGCCTTGAATAATGTCATTATACCGCAATATTGCTCCTGTGGAAAGGGTTCTTTTTCCTTTTTTGCCCTCCTTTTCATTTTACTCCCGGTAAGACAGCCGGATCCGATCCGCAATCAGGGCGATAAATTCCGAATTGGTAGGCTTCCCTTTCCCGGTGTCGATGGTATAACCGAACAGCGCGTCCAAGGTTTCCATCCTCCCCCGGCTCCACGCCACCTCGATGGCATGTCGGATGGCTCTCTCCACCCGGCTGGGCGTCGTCTGAAAACGCTTTGCAATGGTTGGGTACAGAATCTTGGTGATGGAGCTGATCATCCCGGGATCCTCCACCGACATCATGATCGCCTCCCTCAGATACTGATATCCCTTTATGTGCGCCGGCACACCGATTTCATGGATCATATCTGTCACATCCTGCTCCAGGTCTCTGACGGCCTCCTTCTGTTTTGGCTCCTCCTGCCCCGCACGGTTGCCGTCGTTCTTTGTGGATGGCACCGTGATCATAATCTGAAATTCCTTGTCTCCATTCATCAGATCTCCCAGAATTTTGTAAATTCTTTCATTATCCTTCGCCGCAGTGATATTCAATTGCTCCATGAAATTACCTCCATATTCAGAAAAGACTAAAATTCGTACTTTTTCTATATATTATAAAGGAAAAAGCTACTGAACAGCAACTCGAAGTCATCGCGGTTTTCTGCGCTGTCGTGTCAATTTCAACGGTAAAACGATATTCAATAACAATATCTTACAAACTTTTTGTTGTTTTTCAGACAATTTTGTCAAATATTGACACAATTTATATGGACGAATGATTCTGAAAACTTGACAAGCCCCTCAAAGAAGGGCAAAATAAATACAGAAAAGTATTTACAATTCGGTTTCGGAGGGACAATTCGCAGATGAAACAGATCGCTGAGGACATTAAAAAGAACAGCCTGAGACAGATTTACCTGCTCTACGGCGAGGAGCGCTATCTTCGCAGACAGTATAAGGAAAAGCTGCGCGCCGCCCTCTGCGCGGGGGACGATGCGATGAACACCCACTTCTACGAGGGAAAGGACGTCCCTGTGGGCGAAATCATCGACCTGGCGGAAACCCTGCCCTTTCTCGCAGAACGAAGAGTCATCTTTATCACGGACAGCGGCCTGTTCAAATCCGGCGGAGAAAAGCTGGCGGAATATCTGACCGCCCCCAACGAAACTACTTTTTTCGTATTTACGGAAAGCGAAATCGACAAGCGCAGCAAGCTCTACAAGACAGTACAGTCCAAGGGCTATGCCGCGGATTTCGCCGCCCAGGACGAAAAGACGCTGAAGCGCTGGATTGCGGGCACCCTGGCCAAGGACGGAAAAAAAGTGACGGAAAATACGGTGCAGCTGATTCTCACAAAGACGGGCACCGATATGGATAATATACAGTCCGAGCTGGAAAAGCTGGTGAGCTACTGCATGGACCGGGAAGTCATCACTGACGAAGATGTGGAGACCGTCTGTACCACCCGGGTCAGCAGCCGCATTTTCGACATGATAAACGCCATTGCGGACAAAAAACAAAAGACGGCACTGGAGCTCTATTATGATCTGTTGGCCCTGAAGGAGCCTCCCATGCGGATTCTCTTCCTCATCGCCAGACAGTGCAACATGCTGCTGCAGGCAAAGGAATTAAAAGCCGCAGGCCACGACAACCGCACCATCGGCGCCAAAATAGGAGTGCCGCCCTTCGTGGTTCAAAAGGTGCTGAACCAGGCGTCAAAATTCAAAACCTCCGTCCTCCGCAATGCCGTACTGCAATGCGTGGAGGCGGAGGAAGCCGTCAAGACCGGACGAATGAATGACCGGATGAGCGTGGAAATCCTGATCCTGTCAGTTCTTTGACAGGATCGGGAAATTCTGCAGCCCTGTCTTACATAGACAATCATAAAAAGAAATAGCATCCCAACCGTCCAAGGTCAGATGCTATTTTTTGTACTATTAATTTAACTGAATGTAAATCGGAACTTCGCGTCCGATCCGCTTTCTAACATTTTCTCGTTAAAAAGCTTACTCTTAATGAGACATGGGGGATTCGAACCCCCGACACCTTGATTAAAAGTCAAGTGCTCTACCTACTGAGCTAATATCCCAGACCAAAAACAAAAAACCGAGCAGGGCCAGCTGGATTCGAACCAGCGTCTGCAGCAGTCAAAGTGCTGTGCCTTACCGCTTGGCGAT
>ERZ779624.96-NODE-96-length-36910-cov-14.742369_pt1 | contig 36910 bp, 36 predicted proteins | sample MGYA00514190_ERZ779624 | MGnify/ENA primary metagenome ERZ779624 (study PRJEB29562, sample SAMEA4376706) | mouse gut metagenome | isolation source: Cecum | study: EMG produced TPA metagenomics assembly of the A DSS colitis mouse model was used to assess the... | reverse complement strand
CCCCCTCATCCGCCCCAGTGTGCGCACTGGGGCACCTTCCCCCCTGTGGGGGGGAAGGCTTAGGCATACCCCCCCCACGGGCGGCGAAGCCGTGACGGATGAGGGTGCGGCAGGGGGTGCGCCTGTGTGCCAGGCCGGGAGAGACGGAGCGTCGAACATTCGCTTTCTCATCCGCCCCAGTGTGCGCACTGGGGCACCTTCCCCCCTGTGGGGGGAAGGCTTAGGGCATACCCCCACACGAGGATAAGAGCACACCCCCCTGGGAAAAATTTTTCCAGGGGGGTTGACTTTTTCCCCGTTCCGCGTAAAATAGGAAGCACGCTAATGATTAGCGTGCGAATGATTGGAGGGTTCCACCATGGACGAGCGATCCGGCCTGCTGCTCCACCAGCTCCTGCGCGCCCACCACAACGCGGTGTCCGCCGCCCTGGGCGCGCGGGGGCTGCGGGACATCGGCTCCCCACGGCTGCTGTGGGAGCTGTCCACCTTCCCCGACGACCCCGCCCAGGCCCCCACCCAAAAGGAGCTGGCCGACCGCCTCCACAGCGCGCCGCCCACCATCGCCGCCTCCCTGAAGGCGTTGGAGCGGCAGGGCTACGTGGAGCGGCGCACCGACCAGCGGGACACCCGGCGCAACCGCGTGGCCATCACCCGGAAGGGGCGGGACGCCCTCGCCCAGGGGATGGACGCCTTTTTGCAGGTGGACGCCCACCTGTACCACGGCTTCTCCCCCGAGGAGCGGGAGCAGGTCCGGCAGTTCCACCGGCGTATGCTGGCCAACCTCTACCAGATCGGCGGGGACAGGCGGCAGGAGCCGCTTTCCGATCCCCTGGGCCCGCCGCCGGAGCCCTCCCCGCAACCCTTTGAAAGGAAGTGTGACCTTTGCTGAAACGCCTTGCCTCCTACCTGCGGGGCTATGAACGGTACGCCGCGGCCTCCCCCCTGCTGGTGGTGGCGGAAACCCTGTGCGAGCTGGTGCTCCCCCTGCTCATGGCCCGGATCATCAACGAGGGCATCGAGGGGAACGACATGGCGGTGATCTGGCAGTCCGGCGGGCTGATGGTGCTGGTGGCCGTCCTCGCCACGGCGGCGGGAGGGGCCGCCGCCCGCTGCGCCGCCTACGCCGCCCAGGGCCTGGGGGCCAACCTGCGCCGGGCGGAGTTTGAGAAAATCGCCTCCTTCTCCTTCGCGGACATCGACCGGTTTTCCTCCTCCTCCCTCATCACCCGGCTCACCAACGACCTGACCAACGTGCAGAACGTGGCGGTGATGTGCCTGCGCATCCTCATCCGGGGCGTCACCATGACCGTGGCCAGCGTGATCCTCACCCTGTCCCTCAGCCCCCGCCTGGCCCTGGTGGTGTGCGTGGTGCTGCCCTTCATGGCGGCGGCCCTGGGCCTGCTGATGAAGATCTGCTTCCCCCTGTTCGAGAAGATGCAGAAGGCCCTGGACCACCTGAACGAGACGGTGCAGGAAAACCTCATCGCCGTCCGGGTGGTGAAGTCCTACGTCCGGGAAAACCACGAGCGGGAGAAGTTTTTCGACGCCAACAACGGCTTCACCGCCGCCGGGCTCCAGGCGGTGCTGCGGATTGTGGCTGTCCAGCCCGTGATGATGATCTGCTTCGCCGCCGCCACGGTGCTGGTGCTCTACAACGGCGGCAACCTGGTGCTCAGCGGCGGGCTGAACATCGGCGACCTCCAGGCCGTCACCGGATACATCATGCAGATCCTCATGTCCGCCATGATGATCGGCATGGCGGTGCTCCAATACACCCGGGCCCAGGCGTCCATCCGCCGGGTGTTCGAGGTGCTGGACGCGGAAAGTGCCATCACCAGCGGCGGCGCGGACCGCCTGCCCGCCCCCCGGGGCCGGGTGGAGTTCCGGGACGTGTCCTTCCGCTACCAGACCGACGGGGCGGGGGAGGACGTGCTCAAGCATATCAATCTCACCGTGGAGCCGGGGGAGTTCGTGGCCATCGTGGGCGGCACCGGCACTGGAAAGTCCTCCCTGGTGAACCTGATCCCCCGGTTCTACGATGTGCACCGGGGCCAGGTGCTGGTGGACGGGCTGGACGTGCGGGACTACCCCCTGGACGGCCTCCGGGGCCGCATCGGCATGGTGCTGCAAAATAACGTGCTGTTCTCCGGCACCATCCGGGAAAACCTGCTCTGGGGCAATGAAAACGCCTCGGAGGAGGAGCTGGCGCAGGCGGCGAGGGACGCCCAGGCCTACGACTTCATCACCTCCTTCCCCGACGGCTTCGACACCAGTCTGGAGCAGGGGGGCGTGAACGTGTCCGGCGGGCAGAAGCAGCGTCTGTGCATCGCCCGGGCCATGGTGCGCAAACCCGCCGTGCTCATCCTGGACGACTCCACCTCCGCCGTGGACTCCGCCACCGAGGGGCGCATACGGGAGTCCTTCCGGGAGAACCTGAAGGGCACCACCGTCATCATCATCGCCCAGCGGATCAGCTCGGTGCAGTACGCCGACAAGATCGTGGTGCTGGACGAGGGCACGGTGTCCGCCGTGGGCACCCACAGCGAATTGATGGAAACCAGCCCGATCTACCGGGAGATCTACGATTCCCAGCAGGAAGGAGGCGGGGACAATGGCTGAGCACGGACCCCACCACGGCCCCCACGGACGGGGCGGCTTCGGCAAGCCCAAAAACCTGCGCCGCACCGCCCTGCGGACCCTGAAGTATATCACCGCCAGGCCCGCCCTGCTGGCGGCGGCCCTGGCCTGCGTGGTGGTCTCCGCCCTGCTGGGCGTGGCCGCCACCTACCTGCAAAAGCCCATCATCGACGATATCACCCTGGCCTTCCGGGCGGGGCAGACCCAGCTGCCCTCCCTGCTGGCCGGCTGCCTGCGGCTCATCGGGGTGTACGCCCTGGCGGCAATCTGCTCCTACGTCCAGTCCAACCTGATGGCCCAGATGGCCCAGAAGGGCTGCAACCGCCTGCGCCGGGAGCTGTTCGACAAGCTCCAGGAGCTGCCCCTGAGCTACTTCGACGCCCACACCCACGGGGAGCTGATGAGCCGCTTCACCAACGACGCGGACAACGTGCAGACCGCCCTGGAGCAGTCGGTGGTGCAGCTGCTGTCCAGCGTCATCACCTTCACGGGGGTGGTGGCCATGATGGTCACCCTGTCCCCCCTGCTGTTCCTGGCCACGGTGGTGATGCTGGCGGCGGTGACGGCGGTGTTCCTGGTGTTCGGCAAGCGCAGCCGGAAGTATTACGCCCGGCAGCAGGCCGCCCTGGGCGCGGTAAACGGCAACATCCAGGAGATGATCGAGGGGATGAAGGTGGTCAAGGCCTTCAACCACGAGGAGCAGGCCAAGTCCCGGTTCAACGCCCTCAACGAGGACTACCGGGCGGCGGCCAGCGAGGCGGGGTTCTACTCCTCCGCCATCATGCCGGTGGCCTCCAACCTCACCAACGTGGGCTATGCCGTCACCGCCGTGCTGGGGGGACTGCTGGCCATGGGCGGCGGGGGCCTGTCCGGGTTCACCCTTGGCTCCCTGGTGATCTATTTGCAGTATAACCGGCAGGTCACCCAGCCGGTGAACCAGATCTCCATGCAGATGACATCCCTGCTGTCCGCCATGGCGGGGGCGGAGCGCATCTTCGCCGTCATGGACGCCCAGCCCGAGGCGGACCGGGGCAGAGTTACCCTGGTGCCCGTGGAGAAGGACGCCAACGGCTCCCTGTCCAGATTCAGCGGCCCGGGACGGCCCCGGGCCTGGGCCTGGAAGGTGCCCCGGGACTGCGGGCTGACCCTGGTGCCCGTGCTGGCGGGGCCGGACGGGACCGTGTCCGAGCTGGCCCAGGCGGACAAGGAAAACGGCGCGCTGAAGCCGCTCCCCCCGGGCGCGGAGTCCAAGAGCGGCCTGTGGGTGCGGATCGGCCCGGACGGGGAGCTTGCGCCCGTCACGGCGGAGGAGCTGGCCTCCCACGGCTGGGCCTGGAAGTACCCCGGCCCCGATGGGGCGGTGGGCCTGCACCTCATCCGGGGGGCGGTGCGCAACGTCCCCGGCGAGGACTTCTGCTGCACCGAGCTGCGGGGAGCGGTGCGCCTGAACCAGGTGGACTTCTCCTACGTGGAGGGCAAGCGGATTCTGAAGGAGGTCACCGTCTACGCCAACCCGGGGCAGAAGATCGCCTTCGTGGGCTCCACCGGGGCGGGCAAGACCACCGTCACCAACCTGATCAACCGCTTTTACGAAATCCAGGGGGGCCTGATCACCTGCGACGGCATCGACGTGCGGGACATTGAGAAGGACTCCCTCCGGCTGAGCCAGGGGGCGGTGCTCCAGGATACCCACCTGTTCACCGGCACGGTGATGGACAACATCCGCTACGGACGGCTGGACGCCACCGATGAGGAGTGCGTCCAGGCCGCCAAAACCGCCAACGCCGACGGCTTCATCCGCCGCCTGCCGGAGGGCTACCACACCATGCTCACCGGGGACGGGGCCAACCTGTCCCAGGGCCAGCGGCAGCTGCTGTCCATCGCCCGGGCGGCGGTGAAGGACCCGCCCATCATGGTGCTGGACGAGGCCACCTCCTCCATCGACACCCGCACCGAGCGGCACATACAGCAGGGCATGGACGCCCTGATGGAGGGGCGGACGGTGTTCGTCATCGCCCACCGCCTGTCCACCGTCCGCAACGCGGACTGCATCGTGGTCATCGAGGGGGGCCGGATCATGGAGAAGGGGAGCCACGCCCAGCTCATGGAGGAGCAGGGGCGGTACTACCAGCTCTATACCGGACAGTTTGAATTGGAATAGAAGCGCGGAGCCGTCGTGAGCAGCGGGCTAAGACCGGAGCGGAGCGAACTGGCCGGGGCCGCCAAAGGCGGCACAGGACAGTTTGCGGAGTCGGAGGCCTTAGAACCGCGTCGCGAACAGGCGCAGCGTGACAACGCGGCAAACGGAAAGGGGGAGGCCCCGCGGGGCTTCCCCCTTCTGCTGTTTTGTGGTAGAATAGGAGAAAAGCCCTCCCCCCATAGGGGGGCGATGCTTGCCACCGGCACACACCGCCCCCTTTTAGGGGGAAGGCAGGGCAAAAGGATCCAGCCTTCCCCCCGCCGGGGGGAAGGTGCCCCAGTGCGCACACTGGGGCGGATGAAGGGGCGGACGTGCGGCGCACCTAATCTCTCATTGAGGGCAGGGGCGCACCCCCTCATCAGTCAGCCTCCGGCTGACAGCTCCCCCCCTGTGGGGGGAAGCCTTGGAGGGCACAGAACCACAAGAGAGGAGGAACGCCCATGTCCGTCGTCACCCGCCAATTCCAGATGGTCTACCTCCTGTTGGAACGGGGCCGCATGACCGCCGGGGAGCTGGCGGAGCGGCTGGAGGTGTCCCAGCGCACCGTGCTGCGGGACGTGGACGCCCTTTCCGCCGCCGGGGTGCCCGTCTACACCACCCAGGGGGCCGGGGGCGGGGTGGACCTCCTGCCGGGGCACGTGCTGGACCGGGCCGCCCTGTCCGACCAGGAGCAGCGGCAGCTTCTGCTGGCCCTGCAAAACCTCCCGGCGGGGGAGGGGGAGCAGGCCCTCACCAAGCTGTCCGCCCTGTTCCGCCGGGAGCGGGAGGACTGGCTCCAGGTGGACCTGACCCGCTGGGGGGCGGGGGCGGCGGACAATGAAACGTTCCAGCTTTTGAAGCGGGCGGCCCTGGAGCGGCAGATCCTCCGGTTCCACTACGCCAGCTCCTACGGCTCCACCACGCCCCGGCGGGTGCTCCCCGCCCGGCTGGTATTCAAGGGACAGGGGTGGTATTTGCAGGCCTTCGATCTGGACCGGGAGGACTACCGCACCTTCCGCCTGTCCCGCATCCTCTCCCCCCAGCCCACCGGGGAGACCTTCCACCGCCGCCTGGAGCCGCCGGAGGCGGACTACTCCGGCGAGATCCCGCCCCTGTTCCGGGCGGAGGTCCGTCTGCGCTTTGCCCCCGCCCTGGCCTACCGGGTGTACGACGAGTTCGACCAGAGCTGCGTGGCCGTCCAGCCCGACGGCGCGCTGGTGGTGGAGACGGTGCTGCCGGAGGACCAGTGGCTGTACGGCTACCTGCTCAGCTTCGGCACCGGGGTGGAGGTGCTCTCGCCCGCCCTCCTGCGGCGGAGGCTGGCGGCCCTGGGCCGGGAAATTTATTTCGCCCATTCCTCGGAACCTGACACACCCTGTCAGGTTTCCGGTGGTATGCTGGAGCCATCCAAACCAAAGGAGGTTCCAGCCATGGAACAATACAAAGACATGACCTTCTGCCAGTCCTGCGGGATGCCCCTGGCCCCCGGCACCGCCCACGGCACTGAGGCGGACGGCTCCGCCAGCCCGGACTACTGCTCCTACTGCTACCAGGACGGAAAATTCGCGGGGGAGATGACCATGGACGAGATGATCGACTTCTGCGCCCCCATGATGGCCCAGGGCAATCCGGGCATGACGGAGGATCAGGCCAAGGTTCAGATGCGGCAGTTTTTCCCCATGCTGAAAAGGTGGAAACGGTAGGGGCGCACACTGTGCGCCCGCCGATTCACCGCACCCGCGTCCCGGGATCAGATGTTCTCTGATCCCGGGACGCCGTTTTGTGGGATAGGCTCAAAAATCGGGTAGGCCCAGCCCCGGATCCGGGCCGCCGGGATCACCATCCACCCGCCGTCCTCTCCCCGCACCTCAAATTTTCCCCGGCTGTATGCCGCCGTTTCGATCACAATTTCACCCAACGCCGGATCGTCAAACCGAAGCAGGACGTAACGGTCCTCCTCCGGCGGCGGCGACAGCGGCCGCCAATGGATTACGGTGGTTCCGGCCACGGGGTATAGCTCCGGATCCCCGGAGCGGGCTTGTGTGGTTCGGCGCATCGTTTCTTCAGCCTCCTTTCCCTGTCTTAGAGCCTGTTTAAGATCTGGCGGAATGCCAGACGGGCACAGATTTTTTCGCTGGGCAAGGCGATTTGGCGCAGGAATACTTTGTGTATTTCAAGTCAAATCGCCTTGCCCAGCGGAAAAAGATGTGCCGGGATGGCGTTTTGACAGATGTTAAACAGGCTCTTAGGGCCCTGCCCTGTTTATTTTAAGGAAAATATCCTTAAAAGTCAATAAGGATATTTTCCTTAACGCATACTGCTCACGAGGTGAGCGGTATGTATGAGCATTTGAGAGGGCTGCGGGAGGACAAGGACCTGTCCCAGGCGGATCTGGCCGAGCTGCTGAATATCCACCAGACAACCTATTCCGGCTATGAGCTGGGCAGCTGCAACATTCCAAACCAAACGCTGGTCCGGCTGGCCGAGTATTTTGAGACCAGCGTGGACTACCTGCTGGATGTTACGGACGATCCAAGGCCGTATCCCCGGCGAAAGCGGCGTTAAGCACGGGAAAAGGGAAGCCGGGGGCTTCCCTTTTCCCCCCTCCTGTGATATAATAAGCCTTCACTTTCGTATGATAGCGAGGGAAAGCAAATGAGGATTGTGGTGAAAATCGGCACATCCACCCTGGCCCACGCCGCCGGGCGGCTGAACATCCGCCGGACGGAGGAGCTGGTGAAGGTGCTGTCCGACCTGAAAAACGCCGGAAACCAGCTCATCCTGGTGTCCTCCGGGGCCATCGGCATGGGGGTGGGGCGGCTGAACCTGCCGGGACGCCCCGCCGATATGCCCACCAAGCAGGCCGCCGCCGCGGTGGGCCAGTGCGAGCTGATGTACGCCTACGACAGGCTGTTCGCCCAGTATAACCACACCGTGGCCCAGCTCCTGCTCACCGGGGAGGACGTGCGCTTCCCCCACCGGCGGCAGAACTTTGTCAACGCCATGGAACGGCTGCTGGAGCTGAACGCCCTGCCCATCGTCAACGAAAACGACGCGGTGTCCACCGACGAGGTGGGGGAGTCCACCACCATCGGGGAGAACGACACCCTGGCCGCTATCGTGGCGGAGTGCGTGGGGGCGGATCGGCTCATCCTCCTCAGCGACATCGACGGGCTGTACACCGCCGACCCCAGGAAGGACGAGCACGCCGCCCTGATCCCCGAGGTGGGGGAGATCACGCCGGAGCTGCGGGCCCGGGCGGGCGATCCCGGCTCCGCCCTGGGCACCGGGGGAATGCACACCAAATTAAAGGCGGCGGAGATCGCCATGGCCTGCGGCTGCGACATGATCATCGCCAACGGACGGCGTCCGGAGCTGCTGTACGACATCGCGGCGGGCAGGCCCGTGGGCACCCGCTTTGTGGGAAGGAGGGGGCAGGCATGACCACTATGGAGCTGCTGCGGCGGGCCAGACAGGCCAAAACCGCCCTGGCCCTGGCGGACGGGAACGCCAAAAACCGCGCGCTGAACGCCATGGCGGACGCCCTCTTGGACAACGCCCAAGCCATCCTCACCGCCAACGGCCTGGATCTCATCGAGGCCAAGGGCACCGTATCCCCCGTCATGCTGGACCGGCTGGCCCTGAACGAGGAGCGGATCTTCGGCATGGCCCGGGGCGTGCGGGAGGTAGCCGCCCTCCCCGACCCGGTGGGGCAGGTGCTCACCCGCCGCAAGCGTCCCAACGGCCTGGTCATCGACAAAACCGCCGTCCCCATGGGGGTGATCGCCATCATCTACGAGAGCCGCCCCAACGTCACGTCGGACGCGGCGGCCCTGGCCCTAAAGGCGGGGTCGGCCTGCGTCCTGCGGTGCGGCAAGGAGGCCCACCGCTCCGCCGCCGCCATCGTGTCCGCCCTGCGGGAGGGCCTGTCCGCCGGGGGACTGCCCCAGGACGCCCTGGGGCTGGTGGAGGACGTGTCCCGGCAGTCCGCCCGGGAGCTGATGACCGCCAGCGGGCTGGTGGACCTGCTCATACCCAGAGGGGGCGCGGGGCTCATCCGGGCCTGCGTGGAGCAGGCCACCGTCCCCGTCATTGAGACGGGCACCGGAATCTGCCACATCTACGTGGACCGGGACGCGGATCTGGACATGGCCCTGTCCATCGTGGAGAACGCCAAGTGCTCCCGGCCCAGCGTCTGCAACGCCGCCGAGGTGTGCCTGGTCCACCGGGACGCGGCCTCCGCCTTCCTCCCCCGCCTGGTGGAGCGGCTGGCGGAGGGCCGGAGGGCCAGGGGCCTGCCCCCGGTGGAGCTGCGGCTGGACGGGGCCGCCGCCCGGATCATCCCCGGCAGGGCGGCGGGGGCGGAGGATTTCGACACGGAGTTCCTGGACTACATTCTGGCGGTGAAGGTGGTGGACGATCTGGACGGGGCCTGCGCCCACATCGCCGCCCACTCCACCGGGCACTCCGAGGCCATCGTCACCGGGGACCCGGAGGCCGCCCGCCGCTTCACCGCCCTGGTGGACAGCGCGGCGGTGTACTGGAACGCCTCCACCCGGTTTACCGACGGCGGCGAGTTCGGCCTGGGCTGCGAGATGGGCATATCCACCCAGCGGCTCCACGCCCGGGGCCCTATGGGGCTGCAGGAGCTGTGCTGTTACAAGTACGTGATCCGGGGGACGGGGCAGGTGCGGTAGCCAAAGGCGGCGAACGGATGTTTCACGTGAAACATCCGTTCGCCGCCCTCTTTTTGCCTAAGAGCCTGTTTAAATCTGGCGGAAAAATTCCTCGCCCCGACGGCATCTTCGGCTATGAATACAGGTTCTTAAACAGGCTCTAAACGGGGATGGTCAAAAAGGTGCGGACAGCGTCGCTGAGATCCGCGAACAGGGCGGTGTCCGGCGGGAAGAAGGTGAACCACACGATCAGCCCGCCCAGCAGCCCCGCCAGCACCCACGCCGCCTTTTCCGTCCCCGGCCATTCGGTAAGGGGCCAGAGCGACCGGGGCAGCAAAAACCCCAGGGCCAGCGGCAGGAGGAACAGGACAAAGTCCACCGCCAGCGACTCCCCCTGGAACAGCACGTGGTAGAGGTAGCCCGCCCCCAGCATCACCGCGCAGGCCGCCACCGTCCCCAGCAGCCAGGGGGCGCGGCCCAGCCCCTTCCCCCGGCCCAGGATCAGGGACACCGCCAGCAGGGGGAAATACAGCAGCTTCACGTGCTCCCACACGCTCTCCCGCACCGGGGAGATCAGGGCCAGCACCGGGTTGGGCAGCCACTGGTACAGAAAGTGGAGCAGCACGCCGCTCACAACGGCCAGGGCGTAGGCCAGCAGCAGTTTTTTGGTCGTTTTTTCCATCATTACCACACCTCACTTTGGTAATTAAAGATATGCCCAAGCCTGGGCAAACTATGTTTGTCCAAATCAAAAAGAATGAAAAACAGGAAAAACCGCCAAATGCCGGCGGCTTCCCCGGTACTTTCCCGCCCCAACCCCGAAACCCCGCCGGAACGGGGAATTGGTTCGTCCGCCCTTGTCAAACCCGCCTGACTTTGCCACGGTGAAACGCCGCCCAGCCGCCATATTAAAAGAGCGGGCGATGAGACGGCGGCGGTGTTTTTTCCCGCCGCTGTCCCGCCGCCCGCCGGTTCCAACCGCGCGGCAGGCCATACCGCACCCACGGGGCGGTTTGGGAAACGAAGCCGCGCAGAGCGAAAAGCGCGGTCAAGCGTATCCCCGCCCCAGCCGGGGCGGGGATGCCAGCCAAAGCCGCGCAAACCCAAAAGGCGCGGTCAAGCGCATTCCCGCCCCAACCGGGGCGGGAATGCCAGCCAAGGCCGCGCAAACCCAAAAGGCGCGGTCAAGCGCATTCCCGCCCCACAGGGGCGGGAATGCCAGCCGAAACCGCGCAAATTCAAGAGGCGGTGAATGGATTTGAATGAAGAAGCAAGACCATTTGTGGGGGCGGCGGTGCTGCGGATCGCGGGGCTGCTGCTGGCGGCGGTGCTGACCCTGTGGCCCGCCACGGCCTGGGCCAGTCCGGCGGCGGTGGTGCCCGTGGGCCGTGCCGTGGGCATCAAGCTCTTTTCCGACGGCGTGGTGGTGGTGGGCACCTCCGAGGTGGCGGCGGAGAGCGGCAACGTGAACCCGGCCAAGGACTGCGGCCTGCGGGAGGGGGACATCATCACCCACATCAACTCCACCGAGGTGGACACCATCGAGGAGGTGTCCGCCCTCCTCCAGGAGCTGGAGGGACAGACCATGAGCATCCGGGCCATCCGGGACGAGAAGCAGGTGCAACTCACCGCCACCCCGGTGCTGTGCCCCGCCGATGGGGCCTATAAGCTGGGGGCGTGGATCCGGGACTCCATGGCGGGCATCGGCACGGTGACCTTCTACGACCCGTCCACCGGGGCCTTCGGCGCGCTGGGCCACGGCATCAACGACGCGGACACCGCCCTGCTCATGCCCCTGGAGAGCGGCTCCATCCTGCCCGCCACGGTGGCGGGGGTGGAGAAGGGCAAAAGCGGCGCGCCGGGCCAGCTCAAGGGCGTGTTTGACACCGCGTCCACCCTGGGCCTGCTCCGGGCCAACACCGCCGGAGGCGTGTTCGGCACCATGACCGACGGCGGCTGGGCGGACGGCCCTGCGGTGGAGGTAGCCGACCGGGAGGAGGTGCGCACCGGCCCCGCCGAGATCCTGTGCAATATCTCCGGCGACCGGGTGGACAGGTTCCAGGTGGAGATCGCCAAGGTGTTCGCCCCCCGGGAGGGCGACTGCCGGGACTACCTGATCAAAGTCACCGACCAGCGTCTGCTGGACGCCACCGGGGGCATCGTCCAGGGCATGAGCGGCAGCCCCATTCTGCAAAACGGCAAGATCGTGGGGGCGGTGACCCACGTGATGGTGGACGACCCCGCCAGCGGCTACGGCATCTACGTGGGCCGTATGCTGAACCTGGACGGGGCGGCGTAACCCCCGGGCTTGACAAGAAACGGCGGCGGGTATATGATCCCCTCATCATCTGAAAAAGGAGCGATCGCCATGATACCCACACCGGACCAGGCCTGGGAGCTTTTGTGTGAATACAACGAGGGGGACTTCCACCGCAAGCACGCCCGCACCGTGGGGGACGTGCTGCGCTGGTACGCCGTGGAGCTGGGCCGCGGGGACCAGGCCGATTACTGGGAGGCCGTGGGCATCCTCCACGACCTGGACTTCGAGCGGTGGCCCGACGAGCACTGCGTCAAGTGCCAGGAGCTGATGGGGGAGCGGGGCATCGACCCGTCCCTCATCCGGGCGGCGGCCAGCCACGGCTGGCCCGACTGCGTGGATCTTCCGCCTGAGCTGGAGATGGAAAAGGTGCTGTTCGCCGTGGACGAGCTGACGGGTTTGATCGGCGCGGCGGCCATGATGCGGCCCTCCAAAAGCGTGTCCGACCTGGAGGTCAAGTCGCTGAAAAAGAAGTTCAAGGACAAAAAATTCGCGGCGGGCTGCTCCCGGGACGTGATCCAGAAGGGGGCGGAGCTGCTGGGCTGGGAGCTGGATGAGCTGATGGAGAAAACCATCCAGGCCATGCGGGCCAGCCCCAACGTGGACTGATGGAGCCTGTGGCCCGCATCCGCACGGAGTTCCCCGGCAAGTTCGGGGTGCCCCGGCAGGCGGGGCTGGTGCCGGAGCTGCGGGGCCGGGTGGTGTTCGAGCCGCCCTTCCGCAGTCCGGAGGCCCTGCGGGGCATGGACGGCTTCTCCCACCTGTGGCTGATCTGGGAGTTTTCCGAAAATAAGGAGGCGGGCTGGTCGCCTACGGTGCGGCCTCCCCGCCTGGGGGGGAACCAGCGGGTGGGGGTGTTCGCCACCCGCTCCCCCTTCCGGCCCAACCCCATCGGGCTGTCCTGCGTGAAGCTGGAGGGGGTGGATCTGTCCACCCCGGACGGCCCGGTGCTCTTTGTCTCCGGGGCGGATCTGGTGGACGGCACCCCCATCCTGGACATCAAGCCCTACCTGCCCTACGCCGACTGCCGCCCGGAGGCGGTGGGCGGCTTTGCCGGAACGGCCCCGGAGCCCTGCCTGGCGGTGGACTTCCCCCCGGCCCTGCTGGAGCGGGTGCCGGAGGGGGACCGGTCCGCCCTGCTGGGCGTGCTGGCCCAGGATCCCCGGCCCCCCTACCAGCGGGACCCCCGGCGGGTGTACGGCTTCGGCTTCGGCGGCGTGGAGGTGCGCTTCACCGTGGGGGACGGGGTGCTGGCGGTGGCGGAGGTGCGGCCCCGGGCCTGAACGAAACACCGCCCGCGGCGAGGGAGGCCGCGGGCGGTGCTTTTTCCGGGGGGCTGATTGGCAGTCATAGGACGCCGCGGAAGCACGGCGGCGCAAAAGGAGCCGGGAGATTGCCCCCCAGCCCTTGCCTTTGCCGCTGTAATTTGATATAATCTCTTATCTATGGGATCTTTGGAAATGAGGTGTGCGCGGTGTATCAAAAGCTGACCCGGATGCTGGCCCCCCGGATCGGGCTGTATTTCGCGGTGATGCTGGCCTTCTGCGGGGTGACGGCCCTGGCGGGCCGGCAGGACGCCGCCGCGGTGGAGCTGGCGGTGGTGGCCGCGCTGTTCGCGGTGTACCTGGCCGACCGCCTGCGCCGCCGGAAGGAGGCCGCCCGCTATCTCAAGGAGCTGCTGGACGGCATGGACCAGGCCACCCGGGACAGCACCCTCAACTGCCCCCTGCCCCTGGTGATCTTCCGGCCGGAGACGGACGAGGTGGTGTGGTCCAACGACCGCTTCCTGCGCCTCACCGGGGACACCGAGGGCCTGTTCGACACCAAGCTGGCCGACCTGGCCCCCAGCTTCGACAGCCGCTGGCTGCTGGAGGGCAAGAGCGAGTGCCCGGAGGAGGTGGAGCTGGGGGGACGGCGTTACCAGGTGTTCGGCGACGTGGCCCGCCCCGCCGCCGGGTCGGACGGCGGCTCCCTGGCCACCACCTACTGGCTGGACGTCACCGAGCTGGCGGAGACCCGGGACGTCCACCGCGCCACCCGGCCCGTGCTGGCCCTGCTGCTGCTGGACAACTACGAGGACGCCATCAACAGCCAGGACGAGAACGTCCGCTCCGCCATGCTCAGCCAGATCAGCGCGCGGCTGTCCCACTGGGTGGAGGACTCCAGGGGGATCTTCCTCCGGCTGGACCGGGACCGCTTCCTGTTCCTCTTTGAGGAGCAGTACCTGGCGGGCTTCAAGGCGGAAAAGTTCTCCCTGCTGGACAGCGTGCGGGAGGTGGTGAACCCCGCGGGCATCGCCGCCACCGTGTCCATCGGCGTGGGGGTGGACGGGGAGACCTTCGACGAGCTGTACCGCTTCGCCAACCTGTCGGTGGAGATGGCCCTGAGCCGGGGGGGCGATCAGGCGGTGGTGAAAAACCGCTTCACCTTCGAGTTCTACGGGGGCCGCTCCAAGGAGGCGGAGCGGCGCACCAAGGTCAAGAGCCGGGTGATGGCCTCCGCCATGGGGGAGCTGGTGGCGGACGCCTCCCAGGTGCTGGTGATGGGCCACAAGACCCCGGACATGGACGCGGTGGGCGCGGCGGTGGGCGTGTGCGCCATCGCCCGGTTCAAGGGCGTGCCCTGCCACATCGTCCGGCCCCACGGCCCCACCCCCGCCGACGAGCTGTATGAGCGGGTGGGCCGCCTGCCCCAGTACGAGGGGGTGTTCCTGGACCCCCAGGAGGCCATGGTGCGGGCGGACTCCCAGTCCCTGCTGGTGGTGGTGGACACCAACCGGCCCGAGCAGGTCCAGGACCAGGAGCTGCTGGCCTCCTGCAACAAGGTGGCGGTCATCGACCACCACCGGCGGGCGGCTACCTACATCGAGGGGGCCGCGCTGAACTTCCACGAGCCCTACGCCTCCTCCGCCTGCGAGCTGGTGGCGGAGCTCATCGCCTACCTGATGGAGCCCACCGACCTGCTGCCGGGGGAGGCCCAGGCCATGATGGCGGGGCTGATGCTGGACACGAAAAACTTCACCATGCGCACCGGGGGCCGCACCTTCGAGGCGGCGGCCATGCTCCGCCGGGCGGGGGGGGACACCGGAGAGGTGCGCAAGCTGTTTCAGACCAACCTGTCCGACGCGGTGGCGAAATACGGCATTATCCAGGCCGCAAAGCCCTACCGCCAGGACATCGCCATCGCCGCGGTGGACAACACGGTGGGCCGGGTGACGGCGGCCCAGGCGGCGGACGAGCTGCTGAACATCGCGGGGATTTCCGCCTCCTTCGTGCTGTACCCCGACGGGGAGCGGGTCGTCGTCTCCGCCCGGAGCATCGGGTCCGTCAACGTGCAGGTGATTGTGGAGGCCCTGGGCGGCGGCGGCAACGCGGCGGCGGCGGGTGCCCAGATCCCGGACCGCACGGTGGAGGAGGTCCGGCGGGAGCTGACCGCCGTGCTGGACAGCTACTTTGACAGCGGCAAGGAAGCACCCAAGGAACCGTAAACCGCACTGTAGGGGAGGGGGCGATGTGTGCCGGTGGCACACGCCCATCGCCGGCCGAGCCGAAGGCGAGACATTGCCCCTCCCGGGGTAAGGGTTCGCGCTCCTGACCGGCGGGAGGGGCAAGCCCCTCCCCTACCATACCATATGACAGGATACGCGGAGATTGATCCGCAATTCACAGGAGGTAACCAATCATGAAGGTAATTTTACAGCAGGACGTGAAGGGCCAGGGCAAGAAGGGCCAGATGGTGGAGGTGTCCGACGGCTACGGGCGGAACTTCCTCCTGCCCCGGAAGCTGGCGGTGGAGGCCACCGCCGAGAACGTGAACACCATGAAGATGCAGGACAAGGCCAAGGCCGCCCGCCTCGCCGAGGAGAAGGCCGCCGCCCAGGCCCTGGCGGAGCGGCTGGAGGGCGTGCAGGTGAAGATCAAGGCCCGGGCGGGCCAGGGGGGCAAGCTGTTCGGCTCCATCACCAGCAAGGAGATCTCCGAGGAGCTGAAGGCCCAGTTCGGCCTGGACGTGGGCAAGAGCAAGATCGTGCTCAGCGACCCCATCAAGTCCTTCGGGGCCTTCGACGTGAAGTGCAAGCTGGGCAGCGAGGTGTCCGGCGTGATCCACGTGCTGGCCATCGAGGACAAGTAACATGGCCAAAAAAGAGAAGGCACCCCCCGCCCCCCGCCGCTGGACCCCCAAGCAGGCCCTGTCCATCATCGGGCGGATCCTGGTGCCGTCCATGCTCATCGTGCTGGCGGCGGTCTATTTCCGGCAGGAGCTGCTGCTCCTCCCCGCCTTTCTCCTGTGGGTGGTGATGGCCCTGATCCTCTACAAATACTGGCGGTGCCCCCAGTGCGGCAAAACCCTGCCCAAGACGGGCAAAACCTTTGAGTGCCCCAAGTGCGGGGCCAAAATCGACTGATCACCGAAGGGAGGCCGGCCCATGCCCGCCGAGGAACTGATGGAACTGCAAATGCCCCACTCCGTCATGGCGGAGCAGTCGGTGCTGGGCTCCATGCTCATTGACGAGCGGTGCGTCCCCGCCGTCATGGAGCGGCTGCGGCCCGACGATTTTTACCTGCGCCAGAACCGCGCCCTGTTCGACGTGATGTTCACCATGTTCAACCGCTTCGAGACCATCGACCCGGTGACGGTGGTGGACCGGATGAAGCAGGCGGGGGCCTATGACGACAACACCGTTCCCTACCTGCGCCAGCTCATGGAGATCACCCCCACCGCCGCCAACGTGCTGGAGTACGTGGACATTGTGGCGGACAAGGCCCTGCTGCGCCGGGTGGGGGAGGCCGCCGGGGAGCTGGGGGAGCTGGTGCGGGCCGAATCGGGCACTGCCTCCCAGATCCTGGAGGCGGCGGAGCAGCGCATCTACGCCATCCGCCAGGGCCGCTCCGCCCGGGGGCTGAGCCACATCTCCTCCGTGATGAACGAGGTGTGGGAGACCATCAAGGAGCGGCAGGCCCAGGGGGGGGAGTTCCCCGGCATCTCCACCGGGCTGGTGGACCTGGACCGGCGGATCTCCGGACTGAACGACTCCGACCTGATCATCGTGGCGGGCCGTCCCGGCATGGGCAAATCCTCCCTGGCCATGAACATCGGGGTGGAGGCCGCCAAGCAGTCGGGGAAAAGCGTGGCGGTGTTTTCCCTGGAAATGAGCAAGGCCCAGCTGGGCCTTCGCCTGGTGTCCACCGAGGCCCTTATCGACAACAAGAAGCTGACCACCGGGCGCATCGTGGGGGAGGAGGAGTGGGGCCGGGTGGCCCTGGCGGTGGCCAGCCTCAGCCAGGCCAAGATGTACCTGGACGACGACGCCTCCCTGTCGGTGGCGGAGATCAACGCCAAGTGCCGCCGGATCGACGATCTGGGGCTGATCATCATCGACTACCTCCAGCTCATGACCTCCGCGGGCGGGCCCCCCAAGAATAACGAAAACCGGCAGCAGATCGTGTCCGATATGTCCCGGGCCCTGAAGCTGATGGCCAAGGAGCTGAACGTTCCGGTGATCTGCGCCTCCCAGCTCTCCCGCGCCAACGAGAGCCGCAGCGCGGGCCAGCGCCGCCCCATGCTGTCCGACCTGCGGGAGTCCGGGGCCATCGAGCAGGACGCGGACATCGTCATGTTCATCCACCGGGAGAGCTATTACGAGGACGACACGGAGAACCCCAACGTGGCGGAGTGCATCGTGGCGAAAAACCGCCACGGCGAGACGGGTACCGTGATGATGGAGTGGCGGCCCGAGTTCACCGTGTTCCGCAACCTGGCCTACCAGTACGACGATGAGGAGCTGTGATGGACGGCTTCCGGTTTGACCTGATCCCCCCGGGGGCGGGGGTGCTGTGCGCCCTGTCCGGCGGGGCGGACAGTATGTACCTGCTGTGCCGCCTGCTGGAGGGGCGGGAGAAATACGGCTGGACGGTGTACGCCGCCCACTTCAACCACGGCCTGCGCCCCGCCGCCCAGCGGGACGAGGACTTTGTCCGGGACTGGTGCAAGCGGCAGGGAGTGCCCCTCGCCGCGGGGCGGGCGGACGTGCCCGCCTTCGTCCGGCGGGAGGGCCTGTCCGTGGAGGAGGGGGCCAGAATCCTGCGCTACCGCTTCCTGGCGGAGACGGCGGAGGCGGAGGGCCTGGCCCTCACCGCCACCGGGCACCACGCCGGGGACAACGCGGAGACGGTGCTGATGAACCTGATCCGGGGCTGCGGGCTGAACGGCCTGACGGGCATCCCGGAACGCCGGGGGGACATCGTCCGGCCCATGCTGAACGTGACCCGGCGGGAGATCGGGGACTACTTGAAGGAACATGGCGTCCCCCACGTGGAGGACGAGACCAACGCCGACCCGGCCTACACCCGCAACCGGGTGCGGCTCCGGCTCCTGCCCCTGCTGGAGGAGCTGAACCCCCGGGCGGCGGAGCACATCTGCGCCGCCGCCGCCCGCCTGCGGGAGGACGAGGCGGAGCTGTCCCGGCAGGCGGAGCGGATCAGCGGCCAGGGGCTGGACATTCCGGAGGGGCTGGCGGTGAATGTGGAGCCGCTGCGGGAGGCCCCCCGGCCCATCGCCCTGCGGGCCTGCGGGCAGCTGCTGGACAAGGCGGGGCTGTCCGGCGAATCCGTCCACCGGGAGGGGATGCTGGCCCTGGCCCTGGGGGACGACCCCTCCGCCCAAATCGACGTGCCGGGGGGAAGCGTGCGGCGGCAGTACGAGCTGCTGGCCCTGGCCCGTCAGACGGCTTCGGACGCGGAGCCGCCCGCCCCCAGGGAGCTGGCGGAGGGCGAGAGCCGCTGGGGGAGCTGGATCATCCGCTGTATCCCGGCGGAGTGTCCGGGGAAGGCATATGTCAGCCCCCGGGAGTTCTATTTGAGGCCGGGCCGCTACCTCATCCGCCCCCGGCGGGAGGGGGACGTGATCACCCTGGGAAAGCGTCCGTCAAAGACGGTGAAGAAGCTGATGATCGAGGGCCGCGTGCCCGCCTGCCGCCGGGAGCTGGTCCCCGTGGTGGACGGCGGGGGACGGGCGGCGGCCCTGGGGGGCTTCGGCCCGGATCTGGATTTTCTGGCGGAGCCGGGATACCCGGCCCTGCATATCATTTTAAAAGCAGAGGAGAATGAACATGATCCATCCAGACATTGAGCAGGTGCTCTACACCGAGGAACAGCTCCACAGCCGGGTCCGGGAGGTGGGGGAGCAGATCGCCGCCGACTACGCGGGCCGGGAGCCCATGCTGATCTCCGTGCTCCGGGGGTCCTACATCTTCATGGCCGACCTGACCCGGGCCATCAACCTGAACGTGACGGTGGACTTCATGGCGGTGTCCTCCTACGGGGCGGGCACCGTCAGCTCCGGGCAGGTGGAGATCAAGAAGGACCTGTCCGACTCCATCGAGGGCAAGGATCTGATCATCGTGGAGGACATCCTGGACTCGGGGAACACCCTGTACTACCTGATGGACGTGCTCCGGGCCAGGAAGCCCGCCTCCATCCGGATCTGCGCCCTCATGGATAAGCCGGACCGGAGGACCAAGCCCATCACCGCCGACTACGTGGGCTTCACCATCCCGGACGCCTTCATCGTGGGCTACGGCCTGGACTACGCGGAGAAATACCGCAACCTGCCCTATGTGGGGGTGCTGAAGCCCTCCGTCTACAGCGAGTAACGGGCGGAGCCCATGGGGGCCCCCGCAAAGCCGTACTTCAGGCTTTGTGGGGAGAGGAGGGACAACGGAATGAAGGAGCTTTCGCCGCGGGCGGAAGCGAGTGATATGAAGTTTGTCCCGACGAAAAAAGGAGAAAAAACATCTTGAAGCAGCCAAACAAACTTGTAAGCATCGTACTGTATGTGGTCATACTGGCGGCCCTGCTGTGGGGGCTGTCCGTGTTCACCGGGGCGGGCCGGGGGGGCGAGATCGCCTACTCCGCCGCGGTGGACTGCTTCCGCCAGGGGCGGGTGGAGGAGTTCGTGGTGGGCGGGGACGGCACGCTGACCATGCGGCTCACCGACGGCTCCCTCCGCCGCCACACCCTGTCCGACCCGGAGGGGTTCCGGCGGGAGTTCGGCCCCCTGTTTGAGGAGCAGCGGGAGCAGGGGATTCTGAAAAGCTACGACTTCCGCAAGCCCTTCGAGACCCCGCTGTGGCTGGTGGTGCTCATCCCCTGCGTGGCCTCGGCGGCCCTGGCCCTGGGGCTGTGGGCGTTGCTGAACGCCCGGCAGCAGCAGTCCTCCCAGGGGGGCGGAGGCCCCGGCCCCAGCCGCTTCGGGCAGGCCCGGGCGGTGGAGGGCGGCAAGGACAGCACCGTCACCTTCGCCGACGTGGCCGGGGCGGACGAGGAGAAGCAGGAGTTACAGGAGCTGGTGGACTTCCTCAAGGAGCCCCAGAAGTTCATCGACCTGGGGGCCCGCATCCCCAAGGGCGTGCTCTTAGTGGGCCCGCCGGGGACGGGCAAGACCCTGCTGGCCCGGGCGGTGGCGGGGGAGGCGGGGGTGAAGTTCCTGTCCATCTCCGGCTCCGACTTTGTGGAGCTGTACGTGGGCGTGGGCGCGTCCCGGGTGCGGGACCTGTTCGGCCAGGCCAAGAAGGACTGCCCCGCCATCGTGTTCATCGACGAGATCGACGCCGTGGGCCGCCAGCGGGGCACCGGGCTGGGCGGCGGACACGATGAGCGGGAGCAGACCCTGAACCAGCTGCTGGTGGAGATGGACGGCTTCTCCGCCAACGAGGGGGTTATCGTGCTGGCGGCCACCAACCGGCAGGACATTCTGGACCCCGCCCTCCTCCGCCCCGGACGGTTCGACCGGCAGGTGTACGTGGGCAGGCCGGACATGAAGGGCCGGGAGGAGATCCTCCGGGTCCACACCCGGAAGAAGCCCCTGGCGGAGGATGTGGACCTGAAGGAGATCGCCCGGGAGACCACCGGCTTCACCGGGGCGGACCTGGAGAACCTGATGAACGAGTCCGCCCTGCTGGCGGCCCGGCGGAACCAGCCCTATATCACCCTCACGGACGTGCAGGAGTCGGTGATCAAGGTGCTGGCGGGGCCGGAGAAGCGCAGCCGGACCCGAATCCTGGAGGATCGGAAAATCACCGCCTACCACGAGGCGGGCCACGCGGTGGTGAGCCACGCCCTGCCCACCCAGGACCCGGTGCAGCAGATCACCATCGTCCCCCGGGGCACCGCGGCGGGCATGACCATCAACCGCCCCCAGGAGGACCGGGACCACGTGTCCCAGAAACGGCTGGAGGAGACGCTGTCCACCCTGCTGGGGGGCCGCTGCGCCGAGGAGACGGCCCTGGGCTTCGTGTGCACCGGGGCGGTGAGCGACCTGGAGCGGGCCACCGCCATCGCCCGGGACATGGTGACCAAATACGGCATGAGCGGCAGGCTGGGCCACACCGCCTTCGGCGCGGGCCACGACGAGGTGTTCATCGGCCGCTCCATGGCCCAGGCCAAGCCCTACTCGGAGGAGACCGCCGCCCTCATCGACCAGGAGGTGAAGGCCCTGCTGGACGGGGCCTATGAGCGGTGCCGGGACATATTGCGGCGGGATCGGGATAAATTAGAGCTGGTGGCCCAGTACCTGCTGGCCCACGAGAGCATGGACGCCGCCCAGTTCCAGCTGGCCTATGACGATCCGGCCGCGCTGGACCTCCCGGCGGAGGAAGGCTGAGCCATGGAAGGGGACAATCGGATGGATGACAAGTTAGAGCAGATGCAAAGCGGCCCCGCCCCGGAGAACGCCCCGCCGGAGGGCACCCCCGCCCCGGAGGGGGAGCAGTCCCCCCCCAAGGCCCAGCGGGACGGCTCCGCCAGCCGGGACCTGTACCTGAACGTGCGGGTGCTGGTGGGGATGATGGCGGCCTTTGTGCTGCTGTTCACCTTCGTGGTCCGGGTGATCGTGGTGAGCGGGCCGTCCATGGAGAGCACCCTCTGGGAGCGGGACCTGATCCTGGTCTGGTCCCTGGGCTATGAGCCGAAGCAGGGGGACATCGTGGTGCTCACCCAGGAGCGGTATCAGGAGGACTCCATCATCAAACGGGTCATCGCCACCGGGGGCCAGCGGGTGGACATCGACTACGGCTCCGGCACCGTGCAGGTGGACGGCAAGGTGATTGCCGAGGACTATATCAACGAGCCGATGCGCCTGCCCAACTGGGGGGAGGGGGTCAACCACGTGACGGTGCCCGAGGGCTGCATTTTCGTCATGGGCGACAACCGCAACCACTCCGCCGACAGCCGCCATCCGGACATCGGCATCGTGGACAACCGTTGCGTCATCGGCCGGGGGCTGGCGGTGCTGTTCCCCTTCAGCCGCTGGCAGGGATTATGAGGTGGAAGCGATGAAAAACAGCGTATCCGGGCGGACGGCCTGGCTGATCTCCGCGGGGGGGGCGGCCCTGGCCGCGGCCCTGCTGCGGAGGTGGCAGCTCGCCTCCGCCTTTGAGCCGGACTCCGGCCTGGCCATACCCGGGGCCCAGGCCAGCGTGATCCTCACCTGCGTGGTGGTGATGGCGGGGGCCTGGTTTATCCTGCTGGCCCTGCGCCAGACCCCCGATCCCGCCCGCCGCTGGGACATGGTGTTCCTGGGCACCGGGGACCCCGTGTTCCCCGGGCTGGAGGCGGCGGCGGCCCTGCTGGCCCTGCTGGCGGTTCCGGTGCTGTTCGTGGTGGGGGTGGGGCAGTTCCAGCTCTACCAGGCCGCGCTGGACGCCGGCGTACAGCCCCCCAGCAACAACGGGATGCTCACCCTGGCCACGGCGGCGGGGTCCCTTCTGGCCGCCCTGGGCCTGCTCCAGATGGGGCGGGACGGCCTGCGCCCCGGCAGGCGGGGCAAGGGGGGCTTTTCCGCCGCCCTGCCCGGAGTGGCGGGCTGCGTGTGGCTGATGGAGAGCTTCCGGGCCCACGCCGCCAACCCCGTCCTGTGGGACTACGCCCCCCAGCTCATCGCCATTGTGGCGGGCATGGCGTTCTACATGGACTTCGCGGGTATGTCCGCCGGATCGCCCCGGCCCCGCCGCCTGCTGTGGCTGGCGGGTATGTCCGCCATCCTGTCGGCGGCGTCCCTGGTGTCCACCTTGGCGGAGCTGTCCCTGATCGCCGGGGGGCCGGACGGCACCCTGTGCACCGCGGAGCTGGGGGACGCGCTGCTGCTGCTCTCCCAGACCCTGGCGGCGGCGGGGGTGCTGTGGCGTCTGCCCCCCAGCCTGGACCGCCCCGCCCGGCCCAATTCCCCCCGGCCCGCCGGGGAGCAAAGCATACAGGAGGAGACCACCGATGAATGACAAGAAATACTATATCACCACACCCATCTACTACCCCTCGGGCAGGCTCCACATCGGCCACGCCTACTGCACCGTGGCCACCGACGCCATGGCCCGGTACAAGCGTCTGTGCGGGTATGACGTGATGTTCCTCACCGGCACCGACGAGCACGGCCAGAAGATCGAGGACAAGGCCAGGGAGGCGGGCGTCACCCCCCAGGAATTTGTGGACAACATCGTGGCCGCCCCCGGCGGCGTGCTGGACCTGTGGAAGCTGATGAACATCAGCTACGACCGCTTCATCCGCACCACCGACGATTACCACGTGTCCGCCATCCAGAAGATCTTTAAGCAGATGTATGACAACGGGGACATCTACAAGGGCTCCTACAAGGGCAAGTACTGCAAGCCCTGCGAGTCCTTCTGGACGGAGTCCCAGCTGGCGGACGGCAAGTGCCCCGACTGCGGCCGGGAGGTAATGGACGCGGAGGAGGAGGCCTACTTCTTCCGGGCGTCCAAGTACGCCGGCCGGGTGCGGGACCTGCTGCTGAACACCGGCTTCCTGGAGCCGAAAAGCCGGGTCCATGAGATGGTGAACAACTTCATCGACTGCGAGGGGGGCCTCCAGGACCTGTGCGTGTCCCGGACCTCCTTCACCTGGGGGGTGCCCGTGGACTTCGACCCGGGCCATGTGGTGTACGTCTGGCTGGACGCGCTGTTCAACTATATGACCGCCCTGGGTTATCAAAACGACAAATATAACGACCTGGAGCGGTTCTGGCCCGCCGACGCCCATTTCGTGGGCAAGGAGATCGTCCGCTTCCACGCCATCTACTGGCCCGCCTTCCTCATGAGCATGGGCCTGCCCCTGCCCAAGAAGCTGTACGGCCACGGCTGGCTCAACTTCAACGGGGACAAGATGTCCAAGTCCAAGGGCAACGTGGTGGACCCCCACCTGCTGTCCCAGCGGTACGGGGTGGACGCTCTGCGGTTCTTCCTGCTGCGCTCCTTCCCCTTCGGCTCCGACGGCAACTTCACCAACGAGCTGCTCATACAGACCATCAACAACGACCTGGCCAACGACCTGGGCAACCTGGTGAGCCGCACCACCGCCATGGCGGAGAAATACTTCGGCGGCACCCTCCCCGGGGACTGCCGGGGGGACGAGGCCCAGGACGGCGAGCTGCTGGCCCTGGTGAAGGGCCTGCGGAACCGCTACGAGGGGCAGATGGAGCGGTTCCAGTTCCAGAACGGCCTGGAGGAGATCTTCAAGGTGATCCAGCGGGCCAACAAGTATATCGATGAGACCGCCCCCTGGGTGCTGGCCCGGGACATGGAGGCCAACGGCCCCCGGCTGGCGGCGGTGCTGTACAACCTGCTGGAGACCGTCCGGGTGTGCGCCGTCCTGCTGACCCCCTTCATGCCGGAGAGCTGCGGGAAGATCTTCGCCCAGATCGGCGCGGAGGAATCCGCCCGCACCTGGGACAGCGCGGCGCGGTGGGGGGTTCTGCCCGCCGGCGTGTCCGTGTCCAAGGGGGACAGCCTGTTCCCCCGCATTGATATGGCAAAGGAGCTGAGCGAATTGGACGCCATCATGGAGGAGGCCAAAAAGGCCGCCCTGCCCGCCCTGGAGGTGGAGCCCTTTGTGGAGGAGCCGGTGGATTTCGACACCTTCTGCAAGTCCGACTTCCGGGCGGTGAAGGTGAAGGCCTGCGAGAACGTGAAGAAGTCCGCCAAGCTGCTGCGCTTCACCCTGGACGACGGCACAGGCGCGGACCGCCAGATCCTGTCCGGCATCGCCATGTACTACAAGCCGGAGGAGCTGGTGGGCAAGACCCTGGTGGCCATCGTCAACCTGCCCCCCCGGAAGATGATGGGGCTGGACAGCTGCGGTATGCTGATTTCCGCCGTCCACACCGAGAAGGGGGAGGAGCGGCTCCACCTGCTGATGGTGGACGACGCCATCCCCGCCGGGGCCAAGCTGTGCTGACGGGCTGTGATGCCTGCCGCCTGTTCCGTGATATTCTGAAAAAGCATTTGCGTTTCCTCCCGCAGGGGGATATACTTAGGGGACGGCGAAAGCCGTCCCCTGAGATTGTCAAAAAAGACGCTTTCCTTCCGACAACGGGAAGGAAGATAGTGTGAAAGAAACCCAGGAGGTCGGTCTTTCACGTTCAATCAACGACTTTTTTGAACGTTCTTTGTTCAAAAAAGCCGCACTCAGCGGGGCGAAAAGTCTTTTTCGCCCCGCTGAGGGACGGCGAAAGCCGTCCCCTAATGTAAGGAGTGGCACCCATGAAACATAGACCAGCAAACCGGAGGAGGATTCCCCGTGGATAGCCGCCTGCTGAACATACTCCTGGATTCCTTCCCCAAAATTCTCCTGCCCGGCCTGACCATGACCCTGCCCCTCACCGCCATCGCCTTCTCCATCGCCATGGTGATCGCCGTGGCGGCGGCCCTGGCCCAGTTCGCCCGTGTGCCGGTAATCACCCAGATCTGCCGCCTGTACATCTGGATCTTCCGGGGCACCCCCCTGCTGGTGCAGCTCTTTGTGGTGTTTTACGGCCTGACCAAGGTGGGCATCACCATGGCCCCCTTTCCCGCCGCCGTCCTGGTGTTCTCTCTGAACGAGGGGGCCTACTGCGCGGAGACGGTCCGGGCCTCCCTGGAGGCGGTGCCCGCGGGACAGCTGGAGGCGGGCCTGTGCGCGGGGCTGAGCTATTTGCAGACCATGCGGCGGATCATCCTGCCCCAGGCCATGCGCACCGCCTTTCCGTCCCTGTCCAACTCCCTCATCGCCATGGTGAAGGACACGTCGCTGGCGGCGAACATCACAGTGGTGGAGATGTTCCGGGCCACGGAGCAGATCAACGCCCGGGTGTACGAGCCGCTGGCCCTTTACATCGAGGTGGGGCTGATCTACCTGCTGTTCTCCACCGTGCTGACCTGGCTCCAGCGGTGGGGAGAGAAGAAGCTGGGTGCCTATGAAGGCCGGGGGGTGTGATCCGTGCTGCTGCAAGTGGAAAACGTGCGCAAGTCCTTCGGCCCGCTGGAGGTGCTCAAGGGCGTGAGCCTGCCGGTGGACCGGGGGGACGTGGTGGCCATACTCGGCCCCAGCGGGTCGGGGAAAACCACCCTCCTGCGGTGCGTCAACTTTCTGGAGCGGGCGGACGGCGGGAACCTCACCTTTGACGGGGAGCGGTTCGACCTGTCCCGCCTCTCCCGGAGGGACGCGGCCCGCCTGCGGAAGCGGACCGCCTTTGTGTTCCAGAGCTACAACCTGTTTCTGAACAAGACCGCCCTGGAAAACGTGGCGGAGGGGCTGATCACCGCCCGGAAAATCCCCAGGGCGGAGGCCCTGGACGCCGCCCGGAGGGCCCTGGACAAGGTGGGTATGCTGGACCGGGCGGACCACTACCCCAGCCAGCTGTCCGGCGGGCAGCAGCAGCGGGCCGCCATCGCCCGGGCCATCGCCGCCCAGCCGGAGATCATCTACTTCGATGAGCCCACCTCCGCCCTGGACCCGGAGCTCACCGGGGAGGTGCTGTCCGTCATGCGGCAGCTGGCGGACGAGGGCATGACCATGCTGGTGGTGACCCACGAGCTGGGCTTCGCCCGCACCGTGTCCAGCCGCACGGTGTTCATGGAGGGCGGCGTGGTGGTGGAGTCCGGGCCGTCCCGGCAGATGTTCGACAGCCCCCGGGAGGAGCGGACCAGGGCCTTCCTCCAAACCGGGGTGTGACGCAATTTTGACGATTAGGAGTTGTTACCCATGAATTTCAAGCGTTTCGCGGCGGCGGTGTCCGCCTTTGCCGTCATGTTACTGGGCCTGCTCCTGCTGGCGGGCTGCGCCCCCAGGGGGGAGGACCAGGGCGGCGACGCCCTGGCCCGCATCCAGGCCAAGGGGGAGATCACCGTGGCCCTGGAGGGCACCTGGTCCCCCTGGGGCTATCACGACCAGTCCGGGGAGCTGGTGGGCTACGACGTGGAGGTGGCCCGGGCCATCGCAGAAAAGCTGGGGGTGAAGGCGGCCTTCGTGGAGGGCGAGTTCAACGGCCTGCTGGCGGGGCTGGAGGCCGGGCGGTACGACATCATGGTAAACGGCGTGGAGATCGACGAGGCCCGGAAGGAGAAGTATGACTTCTCCGCGCCCTACGCCTACAACCGCACGGTGGTGATCACCCGGGCCGACGACGATTCCATCCAGTCCATGGAGGATCTGGAGGGCAAGCTCACCGCCAACACCCTGCAAAGCACCTACGCGGCGGTGGGGGAGCGGTACGGCGCGCAGGTCACCGGCGTGGACGATTTCATCCAGACCATCGAGCTGCTCACCGACCGGCGGATTGACGCCACCCTCAACGCCGACGTGAGCTTCAGCGACTACATGGCCCAGCACCCGGACGCCCCCATCAAGATCGCCTGCACCGACCCGGACGCCAGCCAGGTGGCCATCCCCATGCCCAAGGGGGCGGACAGCGACGCCCTCCGGGCCGCCATCGACAAGGCCCTGGGGGAGCTGGCGGCGGACGGCACCCTCACCGGGCTGTCCCTGAAGTATTTCGGCCTCGACATTTCCAAGGGGGGATAACATGGACCCGCTGACGCTGGAGAGCGCGGCCCTGTCTGCCGACGGGCGGTCGCTGGTGATACTGGATCAGACCCTTCTGCCGGGGGAGGTCAAGTACCTGTCCCTGACGGAGACGGAGGACATTGTGGAGGCCATCCGCGCCCTGCGGGTGCGGGGTGCCCCGGCCATCGGGGTGGCGGCGGCCTACGGGCTGTACCTGGCGGCCCAGCGGCTGGACACAGGGGATATGGACCAGTTCCTGTCCGGCCTGCGGAGCGCGGCGGAGACGCTGAACGGGGCACGGCCCACCGCCGTCAACCTGTCCTGGGCGTTGAGCCGGATGCTGGGGGCGGCGGAGCAGCACCGTGCCCTGACTGTGGCCCAGGTGAAGGACCTGCTCCGCCGGGAGGCGGACGCCATCCGGACGGAGGATATCGCCATCAGCCGGGCCATCGGGCGGCTGGGCCTGGGCCTGCTGCGGCCCGGGGACGGCATCCTTACCCACTGCAACGCCGGGACGCTGGCCACCGCCAAATACGGCACCGCCCTGGCCCCCATCTACGCCGCCTTGGAGGCGGGCCGGACGGACCTGCGGGTCTACTGCGACGAGACCCGGCCCCTGCTTCAGGGGGCGCGGCTCACCGCCTTCGAGCTTCAGTCCGCCGGGGTGGACACCACCCTGATCTGCGACAATATGGTGTCCATCACCATGGCCCGGGGCAGGGTGGACATCGTGTTCGTGGGCTGCGACCGGGTGTGCGCCAACGGGGACTTCGCCAACAAGATCGGCACCAGCGGGGTGGCCATCCTGGCGAAGCACTACGGCATCCCCTTTTACGTGTGCGCCCCCTCCTCCACCATCGACATGGGGCTGGCCCGGGGGGAGGAGATCCCCATTGAGGAGCGGCCCGCCGAGGAGGTCACCCAGCTGTGGTACGCCCAACCGATGGCCCCGGCAGGAGTGAAGGTGGACAACCCGGCCTTCGACGTGACGGACCACGGGCTGGTGACGGGGTTCATCACGGAGAAGGGGATCGCCTATCCGCCCTTCGACAAGGCGTTCCGGGACTTTGGGTTCTGACGGCCATTTGATAGCAGACGGGAGTATTTCCATGAGAGAATACCTGAAGGGCCGCGTCACGCCCTACTACGAGACGGACAACGAGCTGCTCCTGCTGGGGGACACCTTCGAGCTGCTGAAAAAGCTCCGGCCGGGGGCGGTGGATCTGATCTTCGCCGACCCGCCCTACTTCCTGAGCAACGACGGGATCACCTGCCAGGGGGGGAGGATGGTGTCCGTCAACAAGGGGGACTGGGACAGGGCCCCCGCCGCGGCGGACAAGCACCGCTTCAACCGGAGGTGGATCAAGCTGTGCCGCCAAATCCTGGCCCCCAACGGCACCATCTGGATCAGCGGCACCCTCCACAACATCTACAGCATCGGGCTGGCCCTGGAGCAGGAGGGGTTTAAGATCCTGAACAACATCACCTGGGAAAAGACCAACCCGCCCCCCAACCTGGCCTGCCGCTGCTTCACCCACAGCACGGAGACGGTCCTATGGGCCAGGAAGGACGACCCCAAGGCCAGGCACCTGTTCCACTACGAGCTGATGAAGGAGCGCAACGGCGGCAAGCAGATGAAGGACGTGTGGACCGGGCCCCTCACCCCGCCGGGGGAGAAGCGGCAGGGGAAGCACCCCACCCAGAAGCCCCTGTACCTGCTGGAGCGGATTCTGGAGGCGTCCACCGAGCCGGGGGAGCTGGTGCTGGACCCCTTCTGCGGCAGCTCGTCCACCGGGGTGGCGGCCAAGGCCCTGGGGCGGCGGTATATCGGGATTGACAGCCAGGAGGAGTATCTGGAGCTGTCCCGGCGGCGGCTGGAGGAGCGGCTGGCGGGGACGTAAAAGGAGCACCGGGAGGCAATGCCTCCCGGTGCTTCACGTTTGTGGGGCGGGTTAAGTCCAGAGGCCCACGTCGCCCAGGGAGAGTCTGTGCTCATACGTATACCAATCCCCATCCGCAAAAACCACACGCAGCTCCAATACGCCGGTCAAATCGACCTCGAAGGGGAACGGCTGGATTCCCTCTGTGCCTTTGGAATAGGTTTTGGCAAACAGCAAATTTCCGTCTCCATAGATGTAGACCCCGCCCCCATCGCCATCAATAATGCGCTCGGAGCGCATCGCATAACACTGATAAAGAGTTCCAGTGATTTTGGAATACTGACCATTAAGGAGATAGGTGCGCTCAAAGCTCTGCGTGATGCAGTTGGCATGGACAGTACCAGTGTTATCCTGCTCTGTGGCAGCCGTTTTAAAGCTCTTGCTATTCGTGCCGGAAAAATAGTCCATCTGGCTCAGCCACGCGGCGGGCTTATCGCTGTTGTGCTTCCCTACATACACGCTCTGGGTCTTGCCGTCCCACTGCACCGGCTTGCCCAGGGCCTCGCTGATGGCCCGGACAGGCAGGTAGGTGGTGCCGTTGTAGGTGAACACCATCACCGGGTTGCCGTTGGCGTCCTTGGGCTCCAGCTTCTGGTCGTCCATGTAGACGCTGATGCCGGGGTAGATGGTGATGTTCATCCCGGCGGCGGCCAGGGCGGGCGGGACCATACCCACCAGGAGCAGGGCGGCCAGTACCCCGGCTAGGAAGGTGCGGACGGTGTGGGTCTTTTTCATGGGATCTCCTCCTTTTCATTGTTCACCACAGCGCGCCCGGGGGCGTTTCCGCCCCCGAGGGCCGGGTGAAAAACAAAAACGCCGTGCAGGGAATCCCCACACAGCGCGAGAAGCTAAGCTCCCATGCACACCGCCGCACAAGATAAAAGAGACAACGGCAAAACCCGCCCCTTGCGTGGAGGGCCGGAATGTCGTATAATATCCCATGCGGTGCGGCCTTTCGGCCGTTGTGTAGGTGAATTGGCACCTGCGCAGGCTTGCGGGTGGGCCAACACCCGCAAGCTGCCGCATTTTTGTTTTCCATGTCGATTATAGCAGGATTTTCCCGCGATTGCAAGTGTAAAAGGGCCCGGACGAGGTTTCGTCCGGGCACCTGTTTTACCACTTGTTCTCCACCTTTTCCGCAAAGCCCATCAGATCCTTCACCTGGATCGCCGTCCCGTCGTCCAGCACCGCCGTCCCGGTGAACCGCCCGAACACCTGGTGCTGGTCGCTCTTGATCAGCTTCACGTCGGTGCGGGACGCCCGGTCGATCACCGGCTGGAACTCCATCTCAAACCGCCCGTCGTCGCTGGTCATGGTCCACGTCCGCAGAAAGCACTCCTTCCCATTGCGCAGGGGGATGCCGAAATCCACCTGGGACAGCTTGTGGGCCTTCCCCCGGTAAAAGAGCATATTTTCCGTGGCGGCGGAGGTGTCCCCAAAGCCGTACCCGATGTTGAACCCGAAGTCCGCCCCGTCCACCAGGCCGGAGGCGGAACCCCAGTACCAGGTGTTGTGGTAGGTCCACACGCCCCGGCCCCAGTCCAGCACAGCGAAGGAGTCGTCCGGGCGGAAGCTGTAGAGATCGTCCCCAATGCGCACGGTGCCCTGGGCCCGCATACAGTTGATCTTCTGGTTGTAGTAGAAGTGCCCCGGCTTGGGGAAGGGGGTGCAGATCACCAGGGACTCCTCCGGCTCCTGGGTGAGGGTGAGCTGTACGTCGATGGGCTCCGCCCCCCGGAAGCGGTCCATGTGGGCGGTGAGCCGGCGTTGGCCCTCCGCCGCCTGGAACAGCAGGGCGTGGTGCCTGCCGGAGCTGGCGGTGACGCCCGCCGCCGACGTGGCGGGCAGCCCCGTGCGGCCCATGGGGAAGGGGGACATGGGGCTTTTGGTGATCTCCCAGGGCCTGTCCTCAAAGGAGAGGAAGGAGATGGAGTCCAGCCCCATGTAGCTGTTGTCCGCCACGGTGAGGGCCACCCCGTAGCGGCTGTTGCCCACGTAGTAGTAATCCCACTCCTTGAGGCGGGTGAGGCCGCCCCGGACCTTTTTCCGGTCGTACACCGGCAGGAGCCGCTTGGCGTACCCCGCCTGGGTCAGGTTCCCCGCCCCGTCCAGCAGGGGGATGGGCTGCGTGATCTCGACCTGCATCAGAGCACCTCCTTGTCATATTGAGGGCGGCGGGCATAGGCCCATCCCCCTCCGGCACGGTTCATGCGGGGCGGCGTCCTCGCCGCCCCATGCGGCAGGGGCCGGTGTCCTCACCGGCCCGCTCAAAGCCCCGTCAAATCAAAGGCGGGGATAAAGCCCTCCCCCACGCTGGCCAGATCCTGGACGTACCCCGCCAGCCCCAGGTTCTCCATGTACTCCCGGGCGGAGCGCAGCTCGGAGGGGCGCAGGGGGCGGTTCAGCTCCGGGAAGCGGTCCAGCCGCCCCGCCGGGGTGTACTGGGCCATGAGGGAGAACAGCACCCCGCCCCGGGGGAAGCTGTCCGCCACCCAGTCCATCACCGCCTTGGCCTCCCGCACCTGCCCCGGCAGGATCAGGTGCCGGATGAGCACGCCGCTTTTCAGCAGGCCGTTTTCCAGCCGGACCGGGCCCCGCTGGCGGACCATCTCCCGGATGGCGTCCTTGGCCTGCTCCGGGTAGTCCGCCGCGCCGGAGTACCGCTCCGCCAGCTCCGGGGTGACGTATTTCAGATCCGGCAGGTATACGTCCACCTTCCCCTCCAGCGTCTTTAGGGTGTCCGCCCGCTCGCAGCCGCCGCTGTTCCACACCACGGGCAGGCCCCCGGGGACGGGCCGCTCCAGCACCCGGGCCAGGGCGTGGGTGAAGTGGGTGGGGGTGACCAGCTCGATGCAGGACGCGCCCTGATCCGCCAGCCGCCGGAAAACGGCGTACAGCTCGTCGCCGGTGAGGGCCTTGCCGAAGCCCTCCCGGCTGATGGAGGCGTTCTGGCAGAACACGCAACCCAGGGTGCAGCCGGAGAAGAACACCGTCCCCGCCCCGGTCTCCCCGGAGATGCACGGCTCCTCCCAGCGGTGGAGTGCGGCCCGGGCGCACACCGGGACGGAGGGCATCCGGCAGAAGCCCTCCCCGTGGGTTTCGTCCCGGAGGGCGGCGCATTGGCGGGGGCAGAGGGAGCAGACAAAGGCCCCGCCCTCCCCCGGTTTTCCCTGCGGCATATGGGTCAGTCCCCGGCGGGCCTGGGCAGCCCGGGGCCTAAATTGCCCTCCTTCCAGTGGCGGCGGCACAGGCCGATGTAGCAGTCGTTGGCCCCCAGCACCACCTGCTCCCCCTCCTTGAGCACCACGCCGTTTTCGTCAAAACGGGCGTTGCAGGTGGCCTTCCGGCCGCACCAGCAGATGGTTTTGACCTCCTCGATGATGTCCGCCCAGGCCAGCAGGGCCTCCGAGCCGGGGAACAGCCGTCCGCTGAAGTCCGCCCGCAGGCCGTAGCAGATCACGGGCACGTTGAGCCGGTCCACCAGGTCCGTCAGATACGCCACCTGATCCCGGGTGAGGAACTGGGCCTCGTCCACGATGACGCACTGCCATTCCTTGATCTCGCCGGCCGGCATCCGCTCCAGCTCCTCGAACCAGACGCAGGGATGGCGCAGGCCCATCCGGGAGTTCACCACCCGCTCCCCCTCCCGCTGATCCAGGGCGGGCTTCACCATCAGGGCCCGCTGGCCCCGCTCCTCGTAGTTATACCGCACCATCAGGGCGTTGGCGGACTTGCTGGAGCCCATCACCCCGTAGCGGAAATACAGCTTTGCCATGTCAATCCATTCCTCTCAAATGTTCTCCCGCCAGCTCCACCGCCCGTTGGAACGCGTTGGGGACGGCGTAGGTTTTCTCTAACTCGTCCGCCGCCGCCCACACCCAGCCGGGGGGCAGAACGCCGGACGCCGCCCGGACCAGCCGTATTGTCATGCGCCACTCCATATGGGTGAAAATGTGCTTGGCCTGACCCCCGTATTCCTCGGAGCAGGCCCCGATCCCCCAGTCCGGGGGCAGAGGGCCGTCCCCCAGCTCGTTGGGAAACTCCCACAGCCCCGCCAGCAGGCCCTTGTCCGGGCGGCGGCGGAGGGCCACCCGGTTTTCCCAGAAGATGAGCCAAACCGCCCGCTTCTCCACCCGCCGGGCCTTTTTCGGGGCCTTGACGGGCAGTTCTCCCACCCGGCCCTGGGCCAGGGCGGCGCAGAAGCCCTTTGCCGGGCACCGCTGGCACAGCGGCGCGCCGTTGGGCAGGCACACCGTGGCCCCCAGCTCCATGAGGGCCTGGTTGAACGTCCCCGCCGCGTTCAGGGGGATGATCTCGCCCACGGCCCGGGTGACCTTTTGCTTCATCCGGGGGGCGGTGATGTCCCCGCCGTCCCCGCAGATCCGGGCGTATACCCGCAGGACGTTGCCGTCCACGGCGGGCACCGCCTGCCCGAAGGCGATGGAGCAGACGGCCCCGGCGGTGTAGTCCCCCACCCCCGGCAGGGCGCGGACCGCGGCGTAGTCCGCCGGGAACACGCCGCCGTGCTGGTCCACGATCACCCTGGCGGCCCTTTGCAGGTTCCTGGCCCGGTTGTAGTAGCCCAGCCCCTGCCACAGCTTCAGCAGGCGGTCCTCCGGCAGGGCGGCCAGGACGGCGATGTCCGGGGCCTCCTCCAAAAAGCGGCGGTAGTAACCCAGCACCGCCGCCACCCGGGTCTGCTGGAGCATGATCTCCGACAGCCACACGTGGTAGGGGGTGGGGTCGTCCCGCCAGGGGAGGGAGCGGGCGTTGTCCCGGAACCACTCCAGCAGGGGGAGGGACAGCTTGTCCAATGGGTTCACGGCGGGCCTCCTTGGGGTTGTTTGGGAATAGTGTACCATATCCCGGCGGGGGTTGCAACGGCGGAATGGACGGGCGGCGAAAAGAGGCAGCCGCGGGTGTAGGGGCGCGCATTGCGCGCCCTCGGCTCCATAAGGCCGCAATGGTATCACAGGGCCCCGCCATACGCGCCCCCGCGCCGGACCTGGACGGAAGAAAAAAAGAATGACAGGCGGTGGGTTTCGGTGTATAATGGCGGAAAGGGAGGGTCGCGCCATGAAGCTCGGAATGTGGACATTCATGCTGATCTGCAATCTGCTCATCCCGGCGGCGGCGGTCTGGTACGGGCGGCGGTTCCGGGCAAGCCCGCCCAGAGAGCCTAACGCCTGGTTCGGCTACCGCACCGCCCGCTCCATGAAAAGCCGGGACGCCTGGAACTTCGCCCAGCGGAAGATGGGGGAGGTGTGGGGCCGGTGGGGGTACGCCATGGTACCCCCGGTGGCGGTGTGCCAGGGGCTGACCCTGCTGTGTCCCACGGTGGACGGGATGTGCCTGTGGAGCCTGCCGATTACGACGGTGGAGGTTTTGCTGTTTCTGCTGTCCATGATCCCGGTGGAGCGGGCACTGAAGGAGAACTTTGACGAAAACGGCCGCAGACGGTAGGAGGGAGCTTCCATGCCCTATGGCGCGAAAAACGGGACGGTCAACGGGATGGACTTCGTGTCCTTCGGCAGGGGGGAGGACGCGCTTTTGCTCATCCCCGGCCTGGGGGACGGCCTGCGCACGGTGAAGGGGATGGCCCTGTCCCTCTCCTGGCTGTACCGGGAGTACGCCAAGGCGTACCGGGTGTACGTATTCAGCCGGAGAAACGCCCTGCCGGAGGGCTTCACCATCCGGGACATGTCGGACGATCTGAAGGGGGCCATGGACGCCCTGGGCCTTCGCCGGGCGGACGTGCTGGGGGTGTCCCAGGGGGGCATGATCGCCCAGCATCTGGCGGCGGCTTACCCGGAGGCGGTGGGGCGGCTCGCGCTGGCGGTGACGGCGGCCTGGGCCAACCCCACGGTGCAGGCGGCGGCAGGCCGCTGGGCAGCCTGGGCGGAGGCAGGGGACTACGGGCGCATCGTCACCGACACCGCCGAGCGAATGTATTCGGAGAAAACCCTGCGGAAGTACCGGCCCCTTTACCCCATCCTGGCCCGGACGGGGAGGCCCAGGAGCCTGGACCGCTTCCTCATCCAGGCCCGGGCCTGCCTGGGCCACGACGCCCGGGGGGAGCTGGGCCGGATCCAATGCCCCACCCTGGTTCTCGGCGGGGCGCGGGACAGGGTGGTGGGGGACGTGTCGGCGGAGCTGGCGGACCTGATTCCCGGCGCGGAGCGGTACGTTTACCCGGAGCTGGGCCACGGGGCCTACGAGGAGGCCAGGGATTTCAACAGGCGGGTGCTGGATTTCCTCACCCGCGGCAGATAAGAACCTGTATTCACAGCCGAAGATGCCGGGGGGACGAGGGATTTTTCCGCCAGACAAGGCGCGTTTTCGCAGGAATACTTTGTGTATTGCAAGAAAACGCAACGCAGTATGGCGGAAAAAGACCCGTCCACACGGCGTTTGAGGTTGTGAATACAGGTTCTAAGGAGGACTTGCCATGAGAGCAGTGGTAACCCGGGTGAAGAACGCCCGGGTGGAGATTGAGGGAACCGTCAACGGGGCCATCGGAACCGGCTTCCTGGTGCTGTTGGGCGTGGGCCCGGAGGACACCCAGGCCGCCGCCGACAAGCTGGCGGACAAGGTGTGCGGCCTGCGGGTGTTCGACGACGAGAACGGCAAGATGAACCGGAACCTGGCGGCGGTGGGCGGGGCCCTGCTGGTGGTGAGCCAGTTCACCCTGTACGCCGACACCTCCTCCCGCCGCCCGGGTTTCTCCCACGCCGCCAAGCCCGATCTGGCCGTCCCGCTGTATGAGCGGTTCATGGCCCAGTGCCGGGAGCGGGGCTTCCAGGTAGAGCACGGCGAGTTCGGGGCGGAGATGCAGGTATTCTCCCAGAACGACGGGCCCATCACCATCCTGCTGGAGGTGTGACGGCTCCCCCGGGGCGCAAAAAAACGGGGACGCAAAGCGTCCCCGCCGGGTGGCTTGTTACGCGTACAGGTCGATGTACTCGCCCCGCCGCTGTGCCTCATCCACCGTTCTGGTGTAGACGGTGTGGGGGCAGGCCGGGGTGTGCCAGTGGTCTTTGTCGCAGTGGGTGGTGACGGTGGTGAGCTCCTTTGTCCCGCCGTCCTGGGCGGGGCTTCTGCCGCCCAGGGCCGCCGGATACGCGCCCGCCCCGGCTCCAAGTCCGGATACCATAGGTATTCCCCCTTTTTCAGGCTGATTCCAGTATACTCCCGCCGCCGTCCCCTGTCAAGCGGTAAAGAAAGTGAGACGTTATGCCGAACATTCAAGTATTAGACCCCCACGTGGCGGATCTGATCGCCGCCGGGGAGGTGGTGGAGCGTTTCCCCAGCGAACGTGCCGTTCGCCGGGGGCC
>ERZ779624.95-NODE-95-length-37092-cov-13.980695_pt1 | contig 37092 bp, 35 predicted proteins | sample MGYA00514190_ERZ779624 | MGnify/ENA primary metagenome ERZ779624 (study PRJEB29562, sample SAMEA4376706) | mouse gut metagenome | isolation source: Cecum | study: EMG produced TPA metagenomics assembly of the A DSS colitis mouse model was used to assess the... | reverse complement strand
ATCGTAACAGTATACTGTCCGATATGGAGCGTGATCCGCATGAAGTCACCCCCTTTCGGGGTTATGTGACCGACCGCCTGTCAACTGCTTGTTGGATGTGCATAGCCCGGCCCCTTTTACGGGGCCGCTGTCATTTTAACACAGATTTTGTCAAACCGCAAGGGGTTCGTCCGCTTGACAAACCGCAGACGGCCCGCTATAATATAAGAAGGGCTATGCACCAAGCGGTCGGCCCTGTCAGTGGAATAGTTTCAGATTAAGAAACCGTCACTTGCCAGAGTGGCGGTTTCTGCTTTTCACGATAATCGTAACAGTATACTGTCCGATATGGAGCGTGATCCGCATGAAGTCACCCCCTTCCGGGGTTATGTGACCGACCGCCTGTCAACTGCTTGCTGGATGTGCATAGCCCGGCCCCTTTTCCGGGGCCGCCGTCATTTTAACACGGATTTTGTCAAACCGCAAGGGGGGCTGTTCAAGCCCTCCCTTTTTTGATATAATACCCCCATCCCTGTTGCCAAGGAAGTGACAATCATGCTGGAAAAACAGCTTGCCGCCCAGGTGGTGGCCGAGGTAAAGAAGGCCGTGGTGGGCAAAGACGACATCGTGGTGAAGGCCCTGCTGGCCATTCTGGCCCGGGGCCACCTGCTCCTGGAGGATATCCCCGGCGTGGGCAAAACCACCCTGGCCATCGCCTTCTCCAAGGCCCTGGGCCTGAAGTATAACCGGGTGCAGTTCACCCCCGACGTGATGCCCTCGGACCTCACCGGGTTCTCCCTCTACAACAAGGCCACGGGCCAGATGGAGTACCAGCCCGGGGCATTGCTCTGCAACCTGTTCCTGGCGGACGAGCTGAACCGGGCCACCAGCCGCACCCAGTCCGCCCTGCTGGAGGCCATGGAGGAGGGAAAGGTAACGGTGGACGGGGTGTCCCGCCCGGTGCCCGACCCCTTCCTGGTCATCGCCACCCAGAACCCCGCCGGGGCCTCCGGTACCCAGCTGCTGCCCGACTCCCAGCTGGACCGCTTCGCCCTGCGCTTGAGCATGGGCTACCCCGCCCCGGCGGACGAGCTGGAGCTGCTCCAGCGCAAGCTCCGGGGGGACGCCATGGGGGAGGTGGCCCAGGCCGCCGACCGCGCCCAGCTCACCGATCTGCGCGCCCAGGTGGACCGGGTGTTTGTGGACGACGAGATCTTGCAGTACGTCCTCCAGCTCGTCCGGGCCACCCGGAGCCATCCGGGACTGGCCCAGGGAGCCAGCCCCCGGGCCGCCATCTCCCTGTGCGCCCTGTGCCGGGGGTTGGCCTACCTCCGGGGCCGGGACTACGTGGTGCCCGGGGACGTGAGCTACATCTGGACGGACGCCATCGCCCACCGCCTGGTCCTGCCCGCCGGGGCGGCGGACAGCGGCAGGCGAACCGCGGACATCGCCGGGGAGGTGCTGGAGTCGGTGCGCCCGCCCCGGCTGCGGTAGGGCCATGTGGCTCCGGCGACTGGCCTGGGCGGCGGCGTTGACGGCCGCGCTGCTGTTCCAGATCACCAACGAAAATTACCTGGGCCGCTTCCTGCTTGCCCTGTGCGTCGCCCTGCCCCCGCTGTCCCTGGCCCTGTCCCTGCCGGGGATGCTCCGGTGCCGCCTTTCCCTGTCCGCCGTCCCCGCCGCCACCGCCCGGGGCGGCGGGGCGGAGTGGGCGGTGGACACCAGCGTCCCGCCCGCCCTGCCCATCGCCCGGATCACCCTGCGGCTGACGGAGGAAAACCTGCTCACCGGGCAGCGGCAGCGGGGGCGGTTCGAGCTCACCGGGGTGGCCCGCCGCCACCCCGCCCGGACGAACGCCCCCACGGAGCACTGCGGCCTGCTGGAGCTGCGGGCGGACAAGCTCCGGGTGTGGGACTGCCTGGGGCTGTTCTCCCTGCGCCTGCCCCCGCCCGCCCCGGCCCGGCTGCTGTGCCTGCCCCTGCCCGTCCAGGCGGACCCGCCCCGGATCCCGGAAGGGGCGGGCCAGCGTCCCACCCCCCGGAACGCCGCCCGCCGGGGTCCGGGGGAGGACTACGACCTGCGGGAATACCGCCCCGGCGACCCCCTGCGGTCGGTGCACTGGAAGCTGTCCTCCAAGTGGGACCAGCTCATCGTGAAGGAGCGGGCGGAGGCCGTCACCCCCCTGCCCCTGCTCACCCTGGACCGCTTCGGCACCCCCGGGGAACTGGACGCCCTGCTGGACCGGGCGGCGGGCATGAGCCGCGCCCTGCTGGACGCCCAGCAGCCCCATGCCCTCCTCTGGCTGGACGGGGCGGGGGAGCCTCAGCTCCACCCCGTGGCGGACGAGGGGGAGTACCACTGTATGCTCACCGCCCTGCTCTCCGGCCCCGCCGGGGAGCGCGGCCCAGCCCTGGACGACTGCCCCGCCGGCCTCCAGGGCCTGGACGGCCCGGCCTTCCGGATTCACATCAACGCCGGGGAAGGAGGGGACAGCCATGCCTGAACGGGAAAACCGCCCCTCCCCCACCGCCATCCTGGGGGACGGGCTGGTGCTGCTGTGCGCCCTGCTGGGGCTGACGGCCTCCTTCCTGTCCCTGTACCGCACCTCCGCCGCCGTCCCCCTGATCCCCCTGGACTGGGCGGCGGACCAGCGGGACCAATTCCTGCTGTGGGCCGCGCTGTTCGCCCTCCTCTCCCTGGGCGTGTGGAGCCTGCCCCGCCTCCGGTGGGCGGCGGCGGGTACGCTTGCCGCCCTGTGGGGGCTGGCCCTCTGGCGGAGCTGGCGGGCCGTGTCCGCCGGGGCCTGCCTCACGGTGGAGGCGGTGTCCGGGCTGTTTGCCCAGCGGGTGGACTGGGGGGTGGCCTTTGCCTTTGAATCGGGCCTCTCCGCCCTGGAGGAGCGGGCCGCTGTCCGGCTGTTCCTGATCCTGGCCCTGTGGGGGCTGGCCCTGCCCCTGGGCTGGGCGGTGGCCCGGGGGCGGCGTTGGTGGCTGGCGGCCCTGCTCACCCTGCCCCCCCTTCTCCCCGGCCTGCTGGCGGACCTGTACCCCAGCTGGCCCCCCTTCCTGGCCCTGTGCGCCTGCTGGTGCGCCCTGCTCCTCTCCTCCCTGTGCCGCCGGGCCGCGCCCTCCCCCCGGGGACGGTTGACACTTGTAAGCCTCGCCGCCTCCTTCCTGCTGCTGGCGGGGATCTCCCTGGCCTTCCCCCGGGAGGGCTACACCCGCCCCCCCTGGGCCAGACAGGCGGAGGAAAGCCTGACCAGCTTCGTCAACCGCATGGCGGACTGGCTCCCCCGGTGGGAGGACGGCCCCTTCCACAACACCGTCACCTTCGTGGGCTCGGCGGAGGAGGCGGATCTGGCCCACGCGGGGCCGCTGAACTACACCGGGCGGACGGTGCTGCAAGTCAAGTCCGACTACGAGGGGCGGCTGTACCTCCGGGGCACCTCCCTGGCGGTGTATGAGGACGGGGTGTGGAAGCCCCTGCCCGACGGCGTTTACGACGGCTACAGCCCCGCCGGAAGCCCCCAGCCCGTCCCCCTGTACTTCCCCGCCCAGGCGGTAATGGGAGACGGGCGGCGGGTCTACACCGCCACCGTGGACAACGTGGGGGCGGTGGGGGCCTGCGTCTACGCCCCCTACCACCTCACCATCCCCGGGGAGGACGCGGAGGACAGCGGCATCCTCCCGGTGGAGGACGCCTATCTGGCCCGGAAAAAGGGCCAGTGGAGCCACACCATGTCCTTCGTGGAGATCAGCCGGTACAGCAGCTTCGGCCTCACCAGCTCAGTAGCCACCCCGGACGATGCCCTCATCATCCAGGGCGGGGGCGGCGGCACCCTGGATCAGGCGGCCCAGGCCGCCATGGAGCGGTACGGCCAGTTCGTCCGGGAGCACTGCCTGGACGTACCCGACGAACTGCGGGAGGAGCTGGACGCCATCTGCCTGCGGATCGGCTCGCCCTACTCCCTGGGCGGCGCGGTCTATGCCGCGGAGATGACGGCAGACTATCTGGACGCGCTGTGCCAATACGACCAGTCCGCCCCCGCCGCCCCGGAGGGGACGGACCCGGTGCTCTACTTCCTCAACGAGAGCCAGCGGGGCTATTGTATGCACTACGCCTCCGCCGCCGTCCTGCTGCTGCGCGCCATGGGCGTGCCCGCCCGGTACGCCAGCGGCTTCACCGCCTACTCCATCCCCGGGCGGCAGGCGGCTGTGGCCGACCGGGCGGCCCACGCCTGGGTGGAGGTGTGGGTGGACGGCCTGGGCTGGTATCCGGTGGAGGTCACCCCCGCCGCCGCCTTTGAGCAGCTCATCCAGCCCATCGGCCCGGAGCCGGGGACGGAGAGCGTCCCCCCGCCGGACGCCACCCCCGAGCCCACACCCACTCCAGAGCCCACCCAAGGCCCCGGCGAAACCCCCGCCCCCACCCAGGGCCCCTCCGGCCCCGGCGGAGAGGGCGAGATCCGGCCCGCCCGGAGCCTGCTGCCCTGGCTGAAGGGGCTGGCGGCGGCTGGCGGCGGGCTGGGCCTGCTGTGGCTCATCCAATTTGCCGTCAAGCGGCACCGGAGGGTCCGTATGTCCGATCCCGACCGGAACCGGGCGGCCCTGTACGCCTACCGCTGCCTGGAGGAGCTGGCCCGGTGGGGCGGCAGCATCGACCCCCAGGGGGTGGAGCTGGCGGAAAAGGCCAAGTTCAGCCCCCACACCCTCACGGAGGAGGAGGCCGCCGCCCTGCGCCGCCTGGTGGACCGGGAGCGCGCCCGGCTGGCGGCGGGGCCGTCCCAGTGGAGGCGGCTGCTGATCCGGTACGTCTGGGGCAGGCCCCCTCACCCGGCCTCCGAGTCCCCGCAAACGTGAAAAACAGCCCGTCCGGCATAGCCGGACGGGCTGTTGGTTCTTATTCCTCCCGCAGGCGGCCCAGCAGCTCCCGCACCGCGTCCATGTTGATGGGCTTGGACAGGTGGCCGTTCATCCCCGCGTCCAGGGCGTGGCGCACGTCCTCGGCGAAGGCGTTGGCGGTCATGGCCACAATGGGGATCTCCTTCGCCCGGGGGCCGCCGGAGGCCCGTATGCGCCGGGTGGCCTCGTAGCCGTCCATCTCCGGCATCTGCACGTCCATGAGGATCATGTCGTACCGGTCCGGCGGGGCGGCGTTGAACCGCTCCACCGCCAGACGGCCGTTGGGGACAATCTCGCACCTGGCCCCCTCTATGTCCAGCATCTCGGACAGGATCTCGGCGTTCAGCTCGTTGTCCTCCGCCACCAGGAAGAACAGGCCCTTGAGGGCGTCCTCCGGGGCTGGGGCGGGGCGGCCCCCCTGGCCCGCCCCCAGGCTCTCCAGGGCCTGCCGGAAGGTGGACACAAAGAAGGGCTTGGCAAGAAAGCCGTCCACCCCGGCAGCCAGGGCCTCGTCCCGGATGTCCCCCCAGTCGTAGGCGGTGAGGACGAGCATGGGTATGTCCGGCCCGGCCTTGGCCCGGAGCTGGCGGGCGGTCTCCGCCCCGCCCTGCCCCGGCATCTTCCAGTCCAGCAGGATGACGTGGAATTCCTCCCCCCGGGCCACGGCCCGCTCCGCCTCGTCCACGGCGGCGGGGCCGCCGGTGGCGTAGGCCACCTGCACCCCGGTGTCCTCCATCATCTCCCGGATGTCCAGGCAGACCTGCTCCTCGTCGTCCGCCACCAGGATGCGGGAGATCCCCCGGTGGACCCAGAAGTCCGCCCCGTCCCCGGCGGCGGGCCGGGGGAAGGACAGCTCCACGGTGAACACGCTGCCCTCCCCCTGGCGGCTGTCGGCGTGGATCACGCCGCCCATGAGGTCCACCAGGTTCTTGGTGATGGCCATGCCCAGCCCGGTGCCCTGGATGCCGCTGGTGGTGGAGTTCTCCTCCCGGCTGAAGGGGTCGAACACGGTGCGCAGGAAGTCGGGGCTCATGCCGATGCCGTTGTCCCGCACCATAAAGCGCAGATGGGCGTACTGGGGCGTGGTGGGGGCCAGCTCCTCCACGGTGAGGGAGATGGCTCCCCCCTCGGGGGTATATTTGATGGCGTTGGACAGCAGGTTGATCAGAATCTGGTTCAGGTGCAGCTTGTCGCCCAGCAGCTCCTCCGCGGGGCGGCCCTTCACCTGGAAGTCGAAGGACTGCTCCCGGGCCTGGGCCTGGGGCAGCAGGATGCTGTACAGCTCCTCCATCAGCTCGGGCAGGGAGAAGGGGGCCACGTTCAGGGAGGTCTTGCCGCTCTCAATCTTGCTCATGTCCAGCACGTCGTTGATGAGGCTGAGCAGGTGGTGGCTGGAGGAGGTGATCTTCCGGGTGTACTCCCGGACCTTGGCCGGCTCCTCCGCGTCCTTGGCCAGCAGGGTGGTGAAGCCGATGATGGCGTTCATGGGGGTGCGGATGTCGTGGGACATATTGGACAGGAACGCGCTCTTGGCCTCGTTGGCCCGGTTGGCCTGGGACAGGGCCTCCCGCAGGAGGGTTTTCTGCTCCAGCTCCACCCGGGTGGCGTCGTCCACGTCCCGCACGCCCAGCACGATGCCCCGGCGTCCGTCCCAGGTGCCCGCCCGCACCGCCTTGATCTGGTAGTAGGCCATGCCGTGCCGGGACAGGGCCCGGTAGTTGATGTAAAAGGTCTTGCTCCGGGACAGGCGGTCCCCCAGGGCCTCCGGGGAGCAGGCCTGGCGCAGGGCCTCCCGGTCGTCGGGGCAGACGGCCTGATCGATGTAGTCCTCCATGCTGTCCTGAAAGGGGCGGCCCTGCCGGAAGGCCATCAGGGCCTGCTCCACCCCCTCCGCCATCTGGAGGGGCGCGCCCCGGCCGGTGTCCAGATCCAGGAAATACACCAGCCGGTAGTCCACGCTCAGGGCCTGGATCAGCTCCAGCTGGCGGCGTTCCTGCTCCCGCTGTTCCCGCTGCTCCTGCTCCTTCTGGGCGGTGCAGTCCAGCAGGAACCGACGGCACACCAGCTCCTCCCCCATCCGCACCAGCTTCACGTTGCCCATGATATACAGCAGCCGCCCGTCCGGGTGGCGCACCCGGTAGGCGATGCCCAGGCTGTCCCCCTCGTCCTTCAGGGAGCGGATGCAGTCCCGGAGCCGGGATTTGTCGCCCTCCTCCACCGTGGAGGCGATGAGGTTGAAGCCGGCGTCCAGCAGGGCGTCCCGGGTGGAAAAGCCCAGAATGTTCAGGGCGGCCCGGTTCACGCTGAGAATCCGCCTGCCGTCCAGGGAGTGGGTGATCACGCCGCAGTCCATGGTGGTGAACAGGGACTCCAGCATATCGCTCTTGCGGATCAGCTCCTCCTGGTACTCCCGCTCCCGGGTCACGTCGATCGCCACCCCCACGGTGCCCATCACGGAGCCGTCGATGTCATACAGGGGGGACTTGTAGGTGGTGAGCAGCCGCAGCCCCTCCCCGGTCTGGATGGTCTCCTCGGAGACGCAGGTCTCCCGCCGGGTCATCACCTCCCGCTCGGACTGGATGCAGGCGGGGTCGTCCCGCTCCACGTCCCAGATGTAGGCGTGGCCCCGGCCCTGCACCTGCTCCCGGGTCTTTTTCACCGTTTGGCAGAAGCTCTCGTTCACCCGCTCGTGGATGCCGTCCCTGGTCTTGTACCAGATCAGGTTGGGCACGCCGTTGATGGTGGACTCCAGGAAGCTCTCCCGCTCCCACAGGTCGGCCCACTGCCTGCGGCCCTCCTGCCAGCGCAGGAAGCGGAAGGGGATCTCCGCCGGGTCCGGGTCCAGCCACAGGTCCCGCAGCCGGGGCAGGTAGGGGGCCAGCCGGGGAAGCTGCTCCCTCGCCGCCACCGCCAGCACCTCCGCCCCCTCCCTGGCGGCGGGGAGGAGGCGGTCCAGGGCGGCGGGGCCGTCCAGGCCCCGCAGATCCAGCAGCAGCACGTCCGCGCCGGCGCACAGGGCGGCGTCGGGGCCTTCGCTCCCGGTAAAGGTATGGGTGAACCGCTCCAGCGGGGCGGCCCCCCGCACGGCGTCCAGCAGGGCCTGATCCCGGCCCATCAGGTAGAATGAAAGCTGACAGCGGTACATTTGCTGAATCCCCCCAAAAGCGGCAAAACCGCCGCCTGCCCCCCAAAAAAGCAAGGGGCGCAAAATTACACAGTCATGGGCATTTTATCAAGTTTGCCCGCCGATGTCAACAGGCTGGATCGGGCGGAAAAGGGGGAGGGGCAAAGGTTTTTGATCTTGCAATGGCGGGAAATTCCTGCTATAATCAACAGCGAAAAACAAAAATGCGGCAGCTCGCGGGTGCAGCAACACCCGCAAGCCTGCGCAGGTGCCCAACCACCTACACAACGGCCCAAGGGCCGCACCGCATGGGATATTATACGACATTCCGGCCCTCCACGCAAGGGGCGGGTTTTGCCGTTTTATTTCCGTGCCTGTGTGCATGAGACTTGTTCTTGCGCTGTGTGGGGTTATCCTGCACGGCGTTTTTGTTTTTCACCCGGCCTGTGGGGACGGAAGTCCTGTTCCGGGGGCGCGAGCCCCCGGGGCGGCTGTGGTGAAAACATTTTTCCAGGCGCGGCGGAAAGGAGGTGTCATGCGGCGATGTATCGGATGCGGATCACCGTATACAAGGACCCCCACGGGAAAACCCTGAAGGGCCCCACGGCGGTGCATTTCCTGGGGGATCTCTGCTCCGGCCTGGGCCTGTTCGGCGTGCTGGGCGCGATCCTGGCGGGGATGGAGAGCTACGGCACGGCGGCCATCGCGGTCGGGATCGGGCTGGGCGTGGTGGGCTTCGGCCTTGCCGTCCTCCTGCACAGGCAGGCCAAGCGGAGCGCGAACCGGAAATTCACCGAGGAGGTGGCCCGGATGGACCGGCAGGCCGCCGGGAGGGAACCGTAAGCCAAAAGGAGCGATCAACCGTGAGACATCAACGGCAGCATTGGAGCATGAACGAGGTACACACACAGACTGTCCCCGGCGGCGGGCCGGAGCCGGGGGAGCTGCTTTACACCCTGGGGCCGGATTGGAAGCGGATCGGGCTGGAATCGCTGATCCGGCTGGCGGTGTCCGCCTTTGCCCTGGGGCTGGCGGCGTACCGGGGCACGGAGCCGGCCCTGCTTCTGCCCACGGCGGCGGCACTGCTGATTCTCGTGCTGTGGCCCCTGCGCCACGGGCGGGACGGGATGGAGCTGCGCCGGGGCGGGGTGGTGTACCGGGGGAAGTTCTACCCCGTGGGCGGCCGGGTGACCTGGACGGGGGTGAACACGGTCTTTCTCAGCTCCACCTACCTGCACCTGGGCCAGAAGAAGGGGATCAACGTGTCCTTTATGAAGGACGCGGAGAAGCTGTTCGCCCGGGCCTATTCCAACACGGTCTCTTAGCGGCTCTATCCACACACCCCAGCGCGGGGATTCAAACAAAAGGAGGTTTTTCCCATGCCTGATATGGATCTCAAGAAAGTCATTCTGGTGGCGGCCTTTATCGCCGTGGCCGTGGTGGTTTTCCTCGTCAAGGAGGCCATCAACAAGAAGAAGGGGGAGAGCGGCGAGGATCTGGCCAAGGTGCGCCAGGTCATCGACAAGCTCCTCCCCGGCAGCGGCAGCTACACCACCGCCTACGCCACCTACATGAGCGACCAGTCCGTGGGCAACCGGATCAGCAAATATTACTACCACTACGCCATCGCCTTCAAGCCCGGCTCCCTTTTCGTGGTGCCCATCAAGTACAGCGGCGGGGAGATCAGCTTCCAGGGCAGCGGCACGATGCTCACCAAGGACAACCTGGGCAAATTGAAGCCCAAGGGCAACTCCTGCGCCTTCTTCGACAAGAGCGGCAAGGAGCTGTGCGCGTTCTGCGTCTACGCCAGCAACACCAGGCAGGACAAGTACCAGCCCTTCAACATCCAGCAGAAGGAGCAGGCCGAGGCCTATCAGTCCTTCCTCCAGGAGCTGATTGCCCAGGTGAACGGCTGAGAGCCTGTTTAAAATCTATCAAAACGCCATCCCGGCACATCTTTTTCCGCTGGGCCGCGTTGATTTGACTTGAAATACACAAAGTATTCCTGCGTCAAATCGCCTTGCCCTGCGAAAAAATCCGCGCCTGTCTGGCATTCCGCCAGATTTTAAACAGGCTCTGACAAAAAGCAAGTCCCCCGGACCGCCGGGGGACTTGCTTTTTCGTTCCGTTATACCCGCTTCCACACCGCCCCGCCGGGCACGTCGGTGACCTCCACACCCTGGGCCTTCAGCTCGTCCCGGATGCGGTCCGCCTCGGCGAAGTCTTTCGCCTTCTTCGCCGCCGCCCGCTCCAGCACCAGGGCGTCGATGGCCGGGTCGCCCCCGCCCTGGACGGTGAAGCCGTCCGCCCCGGCGGTTTTGGCCTGGGCCGCCTCCTTCTCCCGGAGGGCCGCCGCCTTCTCCAGCAGGGACAGGGACAGCACCTGGTCGAAGCTGGCCAGCAGCCCCCGCTTGGTCACGTCGTTCACCGGGGCCTTGAGCACGTCGTACAGGCAGGTGATGCCCATGGAGGTGTTCAGATCATTGCCCACCTGGGTGAGGAATTTCTCCTTGAGCCGCTTTGCCGCCTCCTCGTCCACCGCGCCTTCGGTATCGGTGAGGGCAGCGATCCGCTTGATCAGCTTCTGATAGGCCCCCGCCGCGTTGTCCAGGTTCTCCCAGGAGAACACCAGCCCCTTGCGGTAGTGGCTTTGCAGGCAGAAGAAGCGGTAGGCCAGGGGGTCGTACCCCTTCTCCTCCAGCAGGGCCACGGTGAGCTTGGTGCCCTTGGACTTGGAGATCTTCCCCGAATTGGTGTTCAGATGGTGGACGTGGAACCAATGGCCGCACCAGGGATGGCCCAGGTAGGCCTCCGACTGGGCGATCTCGTTGGTGTGGTGGGGGAAGGCGTTGTCGATGCCGCCGCAGTGGAGGTCCAGGTATTCCCCGTTATACTTCATGGAGATGCAGGAGCACTCGATGTGCCAGCCGGGATAGCCCACCCCCCAGGGGGAGTCCCACTTCAGGGCCTGATCCTCAAACTTGGACTTGGTGAACCAGAGGACGAAATCGTTCTTGTTCCGCTTGTTGGCGTCCTCCTCCACCCCCTCCCGGACGGCCACCGCCAGATCCTCCTCGTTGTGGTCGTTGAACACGTAGTAGCGGCCCAGTTTGGAGGTGTCGAAATACACGTTCCCCCCGGCCTCGTAGGCATAGCCCTTCCCGATCAGGCCGGACACCACCTGGATGAACTCATCAATCAGCCCGGTGGCGGGCTGGACCACGTCAGGGGTCTTGATGTTCAGCTTGGCGCAGTCGGCGAAAAAGGCGTCGGTGTAGAATTTGGCGATGTCCATGACGGACTTGTTCTCCCGGCGGGCCCCGGTGAGCATTTTGTCCTCCCCGGTATCCGCGTCGGAGGCCAGGTGGCCCACGTCGGTGATGTTCATCACCCGGTTCACCTCATAGCCCTCATAGCGCAGGAATTTCTCCAGCACGTCCTCGGTGATGTAGGAGCGCAGGTTGCCGATGTGGGCATAGCCGTAGACGGTGGGGCCGCAGGTGTACATCTCCACCCGGCCGGGGGTGCGGGTTTTGAACTCCTCTTTCTTGTGGGTGGCGGAATTGTAAAGATACATGATATTGTCCTCCGTTTCATTCTTTGACCGGAACTTGTGATGGTATAACGCCGTAGGGGAGGGGCTTGCCCCTCCCGCGGCACAGAGAGCAGAACGGGCCGAACGGGAGGGGCAAGCCCCTCCCCTACAGCATATCTCGGGTAAATTTCTCGTCCAGCAGCCTTTCCAGTGCCTCCAGCCGATGGTCCAAAGCAGCGAGACGCTCCACTGTGGGGCTTTTCACGCTGGTCTGGTCCACCTCGTCGGCGTAGTGGGTGGACCGGCCCGCGATGCGCACGATCTGGGCCGGTATGCCCACGGCGGTGGCGTCCGGGGGCACCTCGCTGAGCACCACGGCGTTGGCGGCGATGCGGGCGTTGTCCCCCACGGTGAACGGCCCCAGCACCTTGGCCCCGGTGGAGATGAGCACGTTGTTGCCGATGGTGGGGTGCCGCTTGCCCTGGTCCTTTCCGGTGCCCCCCAGGGTGACGCCGTGGTAGATCAGGCAGTCGTCCCCCACCTGGGCGGTCTCGCCGATGACGATGCCCATGCCGTGGTCAATCACCAGCCTGCGGCCGATTTCCGCGCCGGGGTGGATCTCGATGCCCGTCCAGAAGCGGCTCCACTGGGAGACGCACCGGGCCAGGAATTTCAGCCTCCGGCAGTATAAGAAGTGGGCCATCCGGTGGTACAGCGTGGCGTGCACGCCGGGGTAGAGCAGGAAGATCTCCAGCCTGCTCCTGGCCGCCGGGTCCCGGGCCTGGTAGGCCCGCAGAGTCTCGCCCAATCGGGTCATGGATATGGTTCCCTCCTTGTCCAAATAAAAATGCCCCCCATGTCCCCCAGGACATGAGAGGCGGCGCCGCCGCGGTTCCACTCTCGTTTTTCGCTCAGGGCCGTGACGTGGCCCGGACGGGGGGCTTCCACATCCCCCTCGCTCCCGCTTGCAGTTCGCCCGGATCTTCCCCGGGGGCGGCTTTCAGCCCATGGCCGCCCCTCTCTGCCGGTTTCAAAACGGACTACTTTCAGGCCGGACGGACGGCCCCGCCTGAGCGTTCCCCGCGATATTTGGTTGTATAGTCAACGCACTTGAAAAAACGCAGCCTGCGTTTTTTCAGCCAGCGGGCATAGCCCGCTGGCTGTGCGCCCCGCACGCCAGCGTTGACTATGAAGTCTGAACCGAGGCCGCTTCCGCGGCCTCCAGCGGCGGTTCTCCGCCGCTGGCTTCAAAAGAATCATGTTGATTCTTTTGAAGCGTTTCGACTGTAACACTGTATTATATTATCACGGGGCCGGGGGGGTGTCAAGGAAAACCGGGGGGCTTCCCCGGTGCAAATTCACATTTTGTTTACGCTTACCCCATTGACGCGGCCATATTGCCGCGCTAATATAGGTATATTCCGAATTTCCGTTTCCCCAGGAGGTGATCGCCCATGATCCGCCGCAGTCTGGCCCGCTTTATGACGGGACGCTATGGAGGAGATCAGCTCAACCTGTTCCTGATCCTGCTGTACTGCCTGTTCTACATCGTGTTCCTGTTCACCCGCCTGCTGGCCCTCCAGGTGCTGGGCACGGTGGTGCTGGCCGTCAGCCTGTTCCGCTCCCTGTCCCGGAACCTGGAGCGGCGCAGGGCGGAGAACAGCCGCTTTCTCCAGACCGTCCGCCCCCTGTGGCGGAAGTGGGCCGCCTTCCGCGCCCGGGCCCACGACAAGGAGCACCGCTACTTTAAGTGCCCCAACTGCGGGCAGATGATGCGGGTGCCCCGGGGAAAGGGGCGGATCACCGTCCACTGCCGCGCCTGCGGGGCGGCGTTTGAGGAAAAAAGTTGAGCCGAAACGCGCCCCGCCGGGTTTGGCGGGGCGTTTTGCCGCTACTGCGGTCCGCAGGGGGACTGCCAGGCCAACATATCCTCGATATTCTGCGCCACCGTCTGGAAACTGGGATCGTTCCATGTGCTCCGGGCGGCATCCAGCATACGCTCCGCCTCCTCCCGCCGCCCCTCGTGGATTGCCGCCAGGATGTTCACAACCGCCACGCCGCTGCCCTGGGCTTCATCGTTCTCATACCACTGGAGCAGGGATCGGTTGGCATGGTACAACGCCAGCCCCTCGTCATACCGCCCGACCTGAAAATAGCACTGGAACAGGTTTACACATCGTATCAGCCTCATAATGTCCTTGTTCAGCTGCTTGTCGGACAGCTCCTCCAGCAGGGAGCATGCCGTGTCAAACTCCCGAACCTCCATATAGCCCGCAGCCAGATTCACCCGCAGAGAGGTTTTCAGATCCTTCCCCTTCGCCGTTTGCAGGAGCTTTTCCACCCCGCGTATATATTCCCGGGCCTTTTCGCCCCGCAAAAGAGGAAGGAGAGCCTGCAGCTTCCGCCAATAGGACAGGTTATAGAGTGCCCAGGCCAGCCACCACACCAGGGACACAATCCAGCAGCCGATCAAGATGCGCAGGTCAATCTGAAGTCTCTGCTGGAGCAGCAGCAGCCCCATCCCAAGGACTGCGCTGAGGGCAATGGTTGTGTATATCCCCTTCGCCGATCTCCATTCTTCTTTCAACGCGCTCATCCCCTTTTTCCAACATTTTTTCTCATTTTACCACAGGTGTCATCCCGGCACAAGGCTTTTTCGCCCACCGTTGACAAACGGCCCGCGCCCCGGTATACTGATACCGTACCCGTTCGTTCCCATTTTACGGCGCGAAGGAGGGCTTTCCATGAAAAAAACGCTGCGGCTTCTGCTCCTGCTCACCGCTGTACTGCTGGCGTCCGGCTGTACCGGGGCAAGCCCCGCCATCACCCCGGAACCCAGCGGCGATGCCCCGTCTATGCCGCCCCCCGGCATCCTCCCCATCCTGATGATGGTGGAGGACACCCTGTACCAGCATGACGTGGGGGTGCTGGATTCCTCCATCAAAATCGAGGACAGCCAGATCCTGGGCCATATCGCCACCAGTTACGCCAATACCGTGCCCACCCAAAACGGAGAGGCCTGCGGCGTTCCCGAGGGCACGCCCTACGCCCGCTGTCCCCTGCCGGAGTACCCGGAGGGCATGGTGGCGTTCATGGGCCGCCAGTGGTGGATTTTCCTCCCGGAGCATCAAGTTTCCTGACCCCGTGCGCCCGCCCCTGTGGGGCGGGCCTTTTTTCTCCCTGCCCCGCATTGAAACCCGCCCCGTTTTGTGCTACACTGGACAAAAAACGCGGCCTACCCCCGCCCAAGCCGGGGGCACGCCGGACAAATCCCCTCCGAGGTGACCCCCATGACCGACACCATCGCCGCCATCGCCACCCCCATGCTCCCCTCCGCCATCGGCATACTCCGCCTGTCCGGGCCGGGGGCCGTGGACGCCGCCGACCGGGTGTTCACCCCCCTCCACGGCGGCCCCATGTCCCGGCGTGCCAGCCGCGCCCTGGTGTACGGCACCCTTCACGACCGGGAGGGCCGGGCCATCGACCGCTGCCTGTGCACCGTCTCCCGGGCCCCCCGCAGCTACACCGGGGAGGACACCGCCGAGCTGCAATGCCACGGCTCCCCGGCGGCTCTGGCCCTGGGGCTGGAGGCCCTGTTTGACGCCGGGGCGCGGCAGGCCCTCCCCGGCGAGTTCACCCGGCGGGCCTTCCTGAACGGTCGGCTGGACCTCACCGGGGCGGAGGCGGCGGCGGACCTGATCCACGCCGAAAGCCCCGCCGCCGTCTACCAGGCCGCGGGCCAGCTGGGCGGCTCGCTGGCCCGGATGGTGGACGGCATCTATGACCAGCTCACCGACCTGTGCGCCCACTTCCACGCGGTGCTGGACTACCCGGACGAGGACATCGAACCCTTTGAGGCGGCGGAGCTGTCCTCCGCCCTGTCCGGGGCGGCGGCGGAGCTGGACACCCTGGCGGACACCTACAAACGGGGCCGCCTGCTGAACGAGGGGGTGCCCTGCGCCATCGTGGGCCGGCCCAACGCGGGCAAATCCACCCTGTTCAACGCCCTGCTGGGCCGGGAACGGGCCATCGTCACCGACATTCCCGGCACCACAAGGGACACGGTGGAGGAGCGGGTCCAGTTCGGCGGCGTGCTCCTGCGGCTCATCGACACGGCGGGCCTGCGGGAGACGGAGGACGCGGTGGAAAAGCTGGGGGTGGAACGCTCCCGGGCCGCCATGGAGCGGGCGGAGCTGATCTTTGTGGTGCTCGATATGTCCCACCCCGCCACGGAGGAAGACGTGGCATTGGTACAGGCGGCGGTGGCCTTGACCGACACGATCATAGTGGAAAACAAGATCGACCTGCCCTGTGTGCTGGAGTGGACGGATGAGCTGGACGTAGCCGCCGCGATGCCGGTATCTGCCAAAACCGGGGAAGGACTGGAAGACCTGGAGAGGCTGGTGGCGGATGCGTTCCAAAGCGAGGCCGCCCAGTCCGGTGCCCTGCTCACCAACGCACGGCAGGCGGAGGCGGCAAACCGGGCCAGGGAGGCCATCCGCCGGGGGGCGGAGGCCCTGTCCGCCGGCCTGCCCCCGGACGCGGTGGTGGCCGACGTGGAGGAGGCCCTGTCCGCCCTGGGCGGGCTGACGGGCCGCGCCGTCTCCGAGGACGTGACCGCCCGGATCTTCGCCCGGTTCTGCGTGGGAAAGTGACAAATTGGGCGGGCGCAACCGCTGGTTGACAGCTTTTCCAAGCCCCCTTGGTTGCCATTCCAGGCCCTGGTTTGGTACAATGGAGGGGTAAAGGAGGTTATAGCAATGACGCTATCCGAGAAAATCACCGCCCTGCGCACCGGGCGGAAGCTGTCCCAGGGGGACGTGGCGGAGCGGCTGGACGTGTCCCGCCAGTCGGTGAGCAAATGGGAGACGGGCCAGTCGGTGCCCGAGCTGGACAAGATCGTGAGGCTGGCCGACCTGTTCGGCGTGAGCGTGGACGAGCTGGTGCGGGACGGGGACGCCCCCCAGCCCCAGCCCCAGCCGGAGGCGGAGAAGCGGATCGTCTATGTCCAGCGGCGGTTTACCCCGGTGCAGACGCTGGGCATCATCCTGATTGCCTCGGGGCTGGTGTTCCTCCCCCTGGGGCTGATGGGAAATTCGCTCTTGTTCATCGGGGCCTTTCTTGTTATCTCCGCCCTGCCCCTGCTGCTGGCGAGGAAGCACCCCTTCCTGATCACGGGCTGGGTGGTGTGGGCCATGGGCTACCTTCTTTTGTGTACTCCGTTCTTCACCGGGGCCCAGTGGCAGCCCTTCAGCGGGGCCGTCAGATGGTGCCCCCTGTTCCTCCACGTGGAGGCCCATGGCCCCCTGCCGCTGGCGGTGGTGCTGGTGTGGCTGGCCTACGTGGGGGAGAGCGTCCTCACCGTCCTCCTGCCTGTCCTCACCGTCCGGCTGGCCCTGTCCCGATGGCGGGCGCGGCGGGCGGATCGAGCCGCCGCCCCTGAGCATCCCGGCCCATAGCCGCCCCTCCCGCCGTCCCTCCCCGCCGGGGGCGGACGGTTTTTTTCGCGTTTCCCCTTTACGTCCCCAAGACGATATGATATAATTCCCCATATCACATTGCGAAAAAGTGGGAGGATTGGGGGGATCGCGTTTGGAGGAACTGGCGGAACTGAAGCGTCTGCTCATGGACGCCCGCCCCGCGGATTGGGGCAGTCTGCCCGACATACCGCTGTACATGGATCAGGTGGTGGGCTACCTGTCCCGGCAGACCGCCGCCTTCGGCGAGGGGGACGGGCTGACTCCGGCCATGATCAACAACTATATCAAGGACGGCCTGCTGGAGCGGGCCAACGGCAAGAAATACGGCCAGGAGCACCTGGCCTGCCTCACCGCCATCGGCGCGCTGAAGCAGGTCATGTCCGTGCGGGAGATGAAGGTGCTCACCACCGTGGGCCGGGAGATGCGCGCGCCGGAGAAGCAGTACGAGTATTTCTGCAAGTACCTGGATCAGGCCATGTCCGACGCCGCCCACCGGCTGGACGAGAACACCGCCGACCACGACCTGCCCAAGCTGGTGCTGGATCTGGCCATGCGCAGCTACGCCAATATGCTGGCCTGCCACCAGGCCCTGGCCATTCTCGCCCAACGCACAGGCCACGAGGACCTGCTGAAAAAGAAGAAGTGAGCTCCGGGCCGGATTTGGGCCGGGATCATGATAGTTCAAGTTGAATGGGAGGAACAACGCCATGAACAATTATACCATTATCACCGATTCGTCCTGCGACCTGCCCGACAGCCTGGTCAAGGAGCTGGAGCTGGAGGTTCTGCCCCTGGCCTTCATCATGGACGGCAAAACCTACCGGAATTACCCGGACAACCGGGAGATGGCCCCCAAGGATTTCTACAACAAGCAGCGGGAGGGCAGCATGGCCACCACCAACGCCGTCAACGTGGGGGAGGCCGCCGACGCCATGGAAGCCGTGCTGAAGCGGGGGGAGGACGTGCTGGTGCTGGCCTTCTCCTCCGGCCTGTCCACCACCTGCAACTCCTTCCAGATCGCCGCCGGGGATCTGGCGGAGCAGTACCCGGACCGGAAGATTTTCGTGGTAGACACTCTGTGCGCCTCCCTGGGCCAGGGTATGTTCGTCTACCAGGCCGCCAGACTGCGGCAGGCGGGCAAGTCCATGGAGGAGGTCCGGGACTGGGCGGAGCAGAACAGGCTGAACCAGTGCCACTGGTTCACGGTGAACGACCTGTTCTTCCTGAAGAAGGGGGGCCGCGTGTCCGCCGCCACCGCCGTGGTGGGCACCATGCTCCAGATCAAGCCCGTGATGCACGTGGACAACGAGGGGCACCTCATCAAGGTGGACACCGCCCGGGGCCGCAAGGCGTCCCTCAACGCCCTGGTGGACAAGGTGGGGGAGCTGGCGGACAACCCGGCGGCCCAGACCATGTTCATCAGCAACAGCGACTGCCAGGAGGACGCCCAGTACGTGGCGGATCAGATCAAGGCCAGGTACGGCACGGAGGAGATCATCATCAACTCCATCGGCCCGGTCATCGGGGCCCACACCGGGCCGGGGTGCGTGGCCCTGTTCTTCACCGGGAAGCACCGCTGAACCCGCGTTCTTTTCCCCCTCCCAAAGGAGGGGGAAAGTTTTTTGCCCCGGCCTCCCAAGAGAGGCCGGGGCTTTGTTCTACTATGTGGCATCGTCAAACAGGGAGTCAAAATAGGCCCTGGTGTCGTCGCTCATTTTGCGCGTGAAGCCCGACAGGGAAAGGGTGGTCAGCTCCCCCTTCCCATTCCGCTTCAGCGGCTTCTGCTTTGATTTGACGGAGCCGAAACGGAAGCCGTCAACCTGCTCCGCCGGAATGGGCCGCGGCTCTATGGCAGAGCCCCCCGGGCCGGAGGCCGCCGTCTCCGAGCAGCAGTTAAACGGCTCCTGGTGGCACAGGTGGGGGACGGGCTTCTGATCCGGCAGGCAGGTAATCCGGGTAACCTCCGGGGGGATCTCCTCCCTGCTGTTGTAATACCCCGACCCGCTGATAAACCAGGACGGACGCTCCTCATAGGCCGCGTCCTTGGGAATCAGGGCGGCGTGCCTGTCCCCCGTCTCCCGCAGGAGATAGTCATAGGCAGGCTCCACCCGCTCCACCGGGAGACGGGCCATGGCGTACAGCGTCCCCTTTTCCAGCGTCACCGGGTAGATCACGTCGCCCGGCTTCACGCCGGCAATGGAGGGCATTTTGGCGTGGACGCTCCCCAGCACCACCCGGATCGGCCCGGTGTCTTTCGCCTTTTTCAGCTTTCTAATCTGCTCCCCAGGCCAATAGACCATATATCCGGCCATGGAATTCCCTCCTTCCAAGTCCCTGCCGCCATTTTATCACAACGCCTGTCCTATGCCAAGGAACTGGAGGCAAAAATTTTTTGCCCCGCCCCCTTGACAAAGCCGTATCTACCGTCTATACTGTGTATATCGTATATATACAAAATACGGGGCCGCTGACGGGCGGCTCCCCTCCCGCGAGGTGGTTCGCCCCCACCCCGCCGCAAACGGGGCGGGAACAAAAACCAATGAGGTGCATCCATGGATATCATCATCAGCAATTCATCCGGCGTGCCGATCTATGAGCAGATCGTCCGCCAGCTGAAAGGGCTCATCCTTTCAGGCCGGCTCCCGGAGGGGGAGGCCCTGCCCTCCATGCGGCTGCTGGCCCGGGATCTGCGGATCTCGGTGATCACCACCAAACGGGCCTATGAGGAGCTGGAGCGGGAGGGCTTTCTCACCACCGTCCCCGGCAAGGGCTGCTTCGTGGCGGCCCAGAACCGGGAGACCCGGCGGGAGGCCGTGCTGTGCCAGGTCGAGGAGCATCTGTCCCAGGCGGTGGACGCGGCGAAGGCCGGGGCCGTGGGCCTGGACGAGCTCACCGAAATGCTCAACACATTGTATAATGAGGAATGACTTATGACAAATTGTATTGAAATCAAGGGCCTTGTCAAAGAATACAAGACCTTTACCCTGGGGCCTATCGACCTCAAGGTCCCCGGCGGCTCCATCCTGGGCCTCATCGGGGAGAACGGGGCGGGCAAGACCACCCTGATCAAGTCCATGCTGGGCATCACCCGGCCCACCGCCGGGGCGGTGAAGCTGCTGGGCACCAACCCGGACCGGGCCAAGGAGGACATCGGCATCGTGCTGGATGACTGCTTCTTTTCCGAGTACCTGCGGGTGCGGGACGTGGAGTCGGTGCTGTGCCGGGTGTTCAAGTCCTGGGACAAGGGGCTGTACCGGGACTATCTGGACAAGTTCGGCCTGTCCGGGGCGAAAAACATCAAGGAGCTGTCCCGGGGGATGCGGATGAAGCTGTCCCTGGCCGCCGCGCTGGCCCACCGGCCCCGCCTGCTGCTGCTGGACGAGGCCACGGCGGGCTTGGACCCGGTGGTGCGGGAGGAGATCCTGGACGAGTTCCTGGCCTTCGTCTCCGACGAGGACCACGCCATCCTCATCTCCAGCCACATCACGTCGGACCTGGAGAAGGTGGCGGACTACATCGCCTACCTCCACCAGGGCAAGCTGCTGCTGTGCGACGAGAAGGACCGCCTGCTGGAGAGCTACGGGCGGCTGGTGTGCGCCCGGGAGGAGCTGGAGCAGGTGGACCGGGGCTATCTGGTGAGCGTCCGGAAAAGCCAGTATTCCACCGAGGCCCTCATCCGGCGCAAGGCGGATTTCAAGCGGCTCTACCCCAAACTGGCGGTGGAGCCGGTGACGCTGGACGAGCTGATGGTATTCGTGGTAAAGGGGGAGAAAGCATGAGCGGCCTGATTGTGAAGGATTTCCTCATTCTGCGCAAGACCCTGCGCAGCTATCTGCTGATTCTCGCCGTCTATGTGGCGGTGGCCTTCGCGGGATATTGGTCGTCCTCCTTCGTTGGCGGCTTCATGATGGTGATGGTGGCCTTGCTGCCCATGAATACATTTGCCTATGACAAGCAGGCCAAGTGGGACGTGTACGGCCTGTCCCTGCCGGTGGGCCGCACCAAAACGGTGGCGGCACGGTATCTGGCGGTGCTGATTATGTTCGCGGCCTCCGCGGCCCTCACCATCGTGCTGGGTGCGGTGATGAACCTTGCGGGCCGCATGGAGGAGGAGCTGGGGGAGTACCTGTTCGCCTGCGCCCTCTGCATCGTGATCGCCATGCTGGCCAACGCCATGATGCTGCCCTTCCTGTACAAATTCGGCCCGGAACGGGCGCGGATCATGTTCTTTGGCGTCATCGGCGTGATTGCCCTGGCGGCGGCGGTCTTTCTGATCCCCCTGGGGGGGCTGGAATGGCTCAAGTCCCTGGACGCGCCCACCCTGGAGCAGATCGCCGCCGTCCCGGTGGCCGCAGTCATCGCTGGGTTGGCACTGCTGGTCCTGTCCTTCCTGCTGTCCCGGCACTTCTACGGGAACCAGGATGTTTAAGAGCCTGGATACCCAACCTCAAACGCCGTCTGTGAATATAGGTTCCAAGCGAAGCGGCCCCCGGAAAACCGGGGGCCGCTTTGAAAACGGTTGCGCCCCCCTCCCCCCTGTGGTATCATAGGGGCAGGCCCGGAGCATCCCCGCCCAAACCAAGGAGGTACGCCATGGAACCCCAGAAAACCGCTCCCCCGGAGCACCGTTACCACATCGGAATGCGCATCGTCAAGACGGTGACCGCCGTGTTCCTCTGCGGCCTGCTGGCCTGGGCCAGAAGCGCGTCCGCCTTCTACTCCATGATCGCCGCCGTGGTGTGCGTGCAGAACTCGGCGGGCAAGACCATCGAGTCCTCCGTCAACCGGATGGTGGGCACCCTTATCGGCGGCGCGGCGGGGGTGCTGATGGTGTACGCCCTGAACCTGGCGGGGGTGCTGTATGTGGAGCTGGCCCGGTACACCCTGTCCGCCCTGCTGCTCATCCCCATCATCCAGCTGTGCCTCGTGGTGAAAAAACCGGGCAGCGCGGCCATGGCCTGCATCGTGTTCCTGTGTGTCACCGTCAACTACAGCCCGGAGGACACCCCGGTGATCTACGCCATTGAACGTCTGTTTGAGACGCTGGTGGGGGTGGCCCTGGCCTGCGGGGTAGACATACTCCTGCCCTACCGCACCCCGCCCGCCCCGGAGGAGGGGCCGGCGGCGGAAACGGAGCGGCCCCCGGAGGACGCGCCCCAGCGGGACAGCGGGGAGGACGCGCCGTGATCTACCAGGACATTCACCGGGCGGCGTTCCTGTCCCGGCCCAACCGCTTTATCGCCCAGGTGGAGCTGGACGGGGCGGTGGAGACGGTGCACGTGAAGAACACGGGCCGCTGCCGGGAGCTGCTGGTTCCCGGCTGTACCGTCTACCTGGAGCGGTGCCCCAACCCGGCCCGCAAGACGAAATTTGACCTTATCGCGGTGGAGAAGGCCCGCCCGGGCCTGCCGCCCCTGCTGGTCAATCTGGACGCCCAGGCCCCCAACCGGGTATTCGGGGAGTGGCTGGCCTCGGGCCGGGGGGCGGAGCTGGGCCTGCCCAAGCCTGACCTCCTGCGCCCGGAGACCACCTGGGGCAATTCAAGATTTGATTTCTACTGGGAGTTGTCAGAAGCCCGCCGGGGATTCGTTGAGGTGAAGGGCTGCACCCTGGAGGAAAACGGCCTGGCCCTGTTCCCCGACGCCCCCACGGAGCGGGGCGTGAAGCACCTGCGGGAGCTGGCCGCCTGCCGCCGGGCGGGCTATGAGGCGGCGGTGTGCTTCGTGCTCCAGATGGCGGGGATGCGGTCCTTCTCTCCCAACGACGCCACCCACCCGGCGTTCGGCGCGGCCCTCCGGGCGGCGGCGGAGGCGGGCGTGTCCGTGCTGGCGGTGGAGTGCACCGTGGCGGCGGACCGCCTGACCATGGCGAAGCCCGTCCCCGTCCTGCTGTGACCGTTGATTTTCCCGCGGCGGAGTGGTACAATAGTGCCCGCGAAAAACTGCGGGAGGTGGAAGGCGTGACCCAGGAGGAGCTTGACGGGCTGCTGGCCCGGGCCATCGCCCAGGCCAGGGCGGTGGGCATACCCGTGTCCGGCCGCGTCCGCCCCGCCGTCCGCCTGAACCGGCGGGCCTGCACCCGGTTCGGCTGCTGCGTTTGCCGGGAGGGGTGGTACACCATCGAGCTGTCCGCCCAGCTGGCCCGGGAGGGCACGGAGCGGGCGGTGATGCAGGTGCTGTGCCATGAGGTGCTCCACACCTGCTATGGCTGCTCCAACCACGGCCCCCGCTGGCGGGGATACGCCCAGCGGATGAACGCCGCCTACGGCTACCAGATCCAGCGCACCGACAACTATGACGCCCTGGGCATCCAGGATCACCGCCCGGTGCGGTATTATGTGGTGTGCCAGCGGTGCGGGCGGCGCATCCCCCGGATGAAGCGGTCCCCCCTGGTGGACCATCCGGGACGCTACCGCTGCGCCTGCGGCGGCGTCCTGCGGGTGGAGCCTGTCCCGCCCATCTGAACGAGAAAGGTGACGAGAGAACATGAACCGAAGCGCGGGAATCTTAATGCCCATCTTCTCCCTGCCCTCCCCCCACGGCATCGGAACCCTGGGGCGGGCCGCCCGGGAGTTCCTGGACTTTTTGCGGGCCGGGGGCCAGAGCTATTGGCAACTCCTGCCCGTAGGCCCCACCAGCTACGGGGACTCCCCCTACCAGTCCTTCTCCTCCTTCGCGGGCAACCCCTATTTCATCGACCTGGACGATCTGGCGGCGGACGGCCTGCTGGAGCGGGAGGAGTACGGGGACATGGACTGGGGCGGCCCGGACCGGGTGGACTACGCCCTGCTGTACGAAAAACGCTATCCCGTCCTGCGTAAAGCGGTGGAGCGGCTGCTGGCCGCGCCCCCGGCGGACTACGCCCCCTTCCTGGAGGACAACGGGGACTGGCTGGAGGACTACGCCCTGTTCATGGCCCTGAAGGGGGAGAACGGCGGCGTCTCCTGGGACCAGTGGCCCGAGGGGGAGCGTCTGCGCAGGCCCGCCGCCCTGTCCGCCGCCCGCCAGCGGCTGGCAGGGGAGCTGGACTTCTGGCGGGGGGTGCAGTACCTGTTTTTCCGCCAGTGGGACGCGCTGAAGGCCCTGGCCGGGGAGAAGGGGATCTCCATCATCGGGGACCTGCCCATCTACGCCGCCCGGGACAGCGCGGATATGTGGGCCGACCCCAGGCAGTTCCAGACCGACGAAAACCTGAACCCGGTGGAGGTGGCGGGCTGCCCGCCGGACGCCTTCACCGCCGACGGCCAGCTCTGGGGCAACCCCCTCTTTGACTGGGAGCGGATGAAGGAGGACGGCTACCGCTGGTGGCTGCGGCGGATCGGGTTCCAGTTCCGGCTGTTCGACGTGCTGCGCATCGACCACTTCCGGGGCTTCGACGAGTACTACGCCATCCCCTTCGGGGACAAGACCGCCCGGAACGGACGGTGGAAGCCGGGTCCGGGGCTGGACTTCTTCCAGGCCGTCAACAAAGCCCTGGGGAAGCGGCAGATCATCGCCGAGGATCTGGGCTTCCTCACCCCGTCGGTGCGCAGGCTCCTGCGGGCCACGGGCTACCCCGGCATGAAGGTGCTGGAGTTCGCCTTCGACCCCAAGGGGGCGGACAGCGAGTACCTGCCCCACAACTACCCCCACAACTGCGTGGTGTACGCCGGAACCCACGACAACGAGACCATCGAGGGCTGGCTGGCCTCCGCCGCCCCCGGCACCCGGCGGTACGCCAAACGGTATTTCACCCTCACCCGGCGGGAGGGCTGGGCCTGGGGGGTCATGCGGGGGGGCTGGGCCAGCACGGCGGACCTGGCGGTGATGCAGATGCAGGATCTGCTGTCCATCGGGGCCGAGGGCCGGATCAACATCCCCTCCACCCTGGGCGGCAACTGGCAGTGGCGGATGCTGCCCGGACAGGCGGACCCCGCCCTGGCGGACCGCCTGCGGCAGTCCATGGCCCTCTACCACCGCCTGCCCCGGCCCAAGGCCAAACGGGCCAAACCGTAGGGGGCGGTGCCCCTGCCGCCCCGCCCGCCGGTTCCCGGGCCGCCGGGGACGGCGGCCCCTGCCAGCCCCGTGGGAAAGAAGGCCGCGCGGCCTGAATTTGGTGATTTTGACCGTTGACGGGCCGGGGGAAGGGGGGTATACTTTCCGCGGAATCGTGCCCCCTGCGCCGGGGCACCGGGCCGGACGGCCCCCTCCCTGCTGATTGTTTTGAAAGGAGACGCTGTTCATGGATGTGAAAAACCGCCTTCAGGAGATCACCCAGGCCCGGTACGGCCTGGAGCTGTCCCAGTGTGGGGACAGCCAGCTCTACCACGCCCTGCTCCAGCTCACCCAGGAGCTGTCCGCCGCCCGCCCCGCCCCCAAGGGGGAGCGGAAGCTGTACTATTTCTCCGCCGAATTCCTCATCGGCAAGCTGCTGAGCAACAACCTGCTGGCCCTGGGGGTATACGGGGACGTAAAGGCCGCGCTGGATCAGTGCGGGAAGTCCCTGTCCGGCCTGGAGGACGTGGAGCCGGAGCCCTCCCTGGGCAACGGCGGGCTGGGCCGTCTGGCGGCCTGCTTCCTGGACTCCATCGCCGCCCTGGGCCTGCCGGGGGACGGGGTGGGCCTCAACTACCACTACGGCCTGTTCCAGCAGGAGTTCCGCCACCGCCGCCAGTACGAGCGGCCCAACCCCTGGATCGAGGACGAAAGCTGGCTCATCCCCACCGGGGTGGAGTTTGAGGTGCCCTTCGGCTTCGGCCCGGTGAAGGCCAGGCTGTTCGACATCGCCGTCCCCGGCGCGAACTCCGGCGTGGCCAACCGCCTCCACCTGTTCGACGTGGAGCACCCCGCCCCCGCCCCGGAGGAGGGCATCGACTTCGACAAGACCGACCTGCCCGCCCGCCTGACCTCCTTCCTCTACCCCGACGACAGCGACGAGGCGGGACGGCTGCTCCGGGTGTACCAGCAGTATTTTATGGTGTCCGCCGGGGCGCAGCTCATCCTGAAGGAGCTGGAGGAGCGGGGCTATGGCCCCGAGACCCTCAGCGAGCACGTGGCCATCCAGATCAACGACACCCACCCCTCCATGGTGATTCCCGAGCTGGTGCGGCTGCTCACCCAGCGGGGCCTGTCCATGGACGCGGCGGTGGAGCAGGTGTCCAAGACCTGCGCCTACACCAACCACACCATCCTGGCGGAGGCCCTGGAGAAGTGGCCCCTCACCTTCATCGAGACGGCGGCCCCCCAGCTGGTGCCCATCCTCCGGGAGCTGGATCAGCGGGCCAAGGCCGCCCATCCCGACCCCAAAACCGCCATCCTCCAGACCGTGACCCGCCAGGACGGGGACGGGAAGGAGACTGCCCAGGAGATCGTCCACATGGCCCACCTGGACATCCACTACGGCTACTCGGTGAACGGCGTGGCGGCCCTCCACACGGAGATTCTGAAAAGCTCCGAGCTGAAGCATTTTTACGACCTCTACCCCGCCAAGTTCAACAACAAGACCAACGGCGTCACCCTGCGCCGCTGGCTGGAGGTGTGCAATCCCCAGCTGGCGGCCCTGCTGGACGAGTGCGTGGGCCCCCAGTGGCGCACCGATCCCGGCCGGCTGAACAAGCTGACGGACTTCTCCAGCGACAGCGCGGTGCTGGACAAAATGCTGGAGATCAAGGCCGGGAACAAGCGGCGGGCCTCCGAGCTGTTCGCCCGGGATCAGGACGGCATCCGGCTGGACCCCGACGCCGTGTTCGATGTGCAGGTGAAGCGGCTCCACGAGTACAAGCGGCAGCAGATGAACGCCCTGTATATCATCCACAAGTACCTGGAGATCAAGGAGGGCAGGACCCCGGAGCGGCCCGTCACCGTGATCTTCGGCGCGAAGGCCGCCCCCGCCTACGTGATGGCCAAGCACATCATCCACCTGATCCTGTGCCTGCGCAAGCTCATCGAGGAGGATCCCCAGGTCCGGCCCTGGCTCCACGTGGCCATGGTGGAGAACTACAACGTCACCTGGGCGGAGCGGCTCATCCCCGCCTGCGATATTTCCGAGCAGATCTCCCTGGCGTCCAAGGAGGCCAGCGGCACCGGGAACATGAAGTTCATGGCCAACGGCGCGGTGACCCTGGGCACCCTGGACGGGGCCAACGTGGAGATCGCCGAGCTGGTGGGCCCGGACAACATCTACACCTTCGGCGCGGGGAGCGGCGAGGTGATCCGGATGTACGCCGGGGAGGGGGAGAAGCAGGGGGCCGACGGCCGCAGCTACCTGCCCCTGGACTACTACCACCGTCCGGCGGTGGAGCGGCTGGTGGACTTCCTGGTGTCCCCGGAGCTGCTGAACGTGGGCGATCCCGCCGCCCTGTCCACCCTCTGGCGGGACATGAAGAACAAGGACTGGTTCATGGCGATGCTGGACGTGGAGGCGTACATCGCCGCCCGGGACCGGGCCATCGCCGACTACGGCGACCGGACGGCCTGGGCCAGGAAGATGCTGGTGAACACCGCCCGGAGCGGCTATTTCTCCAGCGACCGCACCATCGCGGAGTATAACCGGGACATCTGGCACCTGGGCTGACGGAAACGGCAAGGCCCCCGCTCGTGAGAGCGGGGGCCTTTTTGTCATGCCTTCCCCCCCACTGGGGGGAAGGTGCCCCAGTGCGCACACTGGGGCGGATGAGGGGCGGACGGTCGGCGCACCCCCTGTTCACACCCTCATCCGTCATTCGCTTCGCGAATGCCGCCTTCCCCCTGAAAGGGGGAAGGCGGAAGGGCGGCGCGTTTGCCCCGGAAAAACCGTCCCCCCGCCGCTTCGCGGCGGGGGGACTCCTCTTTAGTTCGAGGGCAGAATCGCCGCGATGGCCCCGGCGAAGTTGCTGATGGGCATGGTTTGCAGCACCACCCGGCCCGGTCCGGTGACGATGGTGTTGAACAGCCCCTCGCCGCCGAACAGCACGTTCTTGACCCCCTTCACCGACTGCACGTCCACGGAGCAGGTGGCGTCGATCATGGCCAGGTTTCCGGTGTCGATCACGATCTGCTGGCCCGCCGCCAGCTCGTACTCCACGGCGGAGCCGTCGATCTCCAGGAAGGCGGTGCCGTGGCCGGACAGCTTCTGCAAGATGAAGCCCTCGCCGCTGAAGAAGCCGGACATCCCCTTCTTCTGGAAGAACACGGACAGCTCCACCCCCTGCTCGGAGGCCAGGAAGCCGGACTTCTGCACCACGATGGGGTGGTCCGGGGTGATCTCCACCGCCCGGATGGAGCCGGGGAAGCTGGACGCGAAGGCGATCATGCCGGGGCCGCCCTGGGCGGTGTAGATGTTCTGGAACATGGACTCGCCGGAGAACATCCGGCCGAAGGCCTTGCCGATGCCGCCCGCGCTGGTTTTCATCTCCATGTTGGGGGACATCCAGCACATGGACCCCTTCTCCGTAATCATGGACTCGCCCGATTCCACGTCGCAGATCACCACGGGCATGGGCTCTCCGGTAATGTTATAGCGCATAAGACGTTTCACTCCTTATTTCAGTCAATCTCCGGGCCGGATCAGCCCTTCAGCCCCTCCGCCCAGGCGGCGTACCGTTCCACCTTCTGGTCGCAGTCCCCCCGGCTGGCCCCCTGGGCCAGAATGTACACCTTCACCTTCGGCTCGGTGCCGGAGGGCCGCACGATGACGGAGGTGCCGTCCGCCAGCTCGTACCGCAGTACGTTGGAGCCGGACAGCTCCATGGCGGTCTTGGCCCCGGTGGCGGCGTCCACCACGCTGCCGTCCTGGTAGTCCTTCCAGGTCTTGACTGTCTCGCCGCCGATCTCCTTGGGGGGCTCGGCCCGCAGGCCCGCCATGAGGGCCGCCATCTTCTTCAGCCCGTCCAGCCCCGGCATCACCAGGTTCAGGGTGCGCTCGCCGTAATTGCCGTACTTCTCATACAGGGCCAGCAGGGCGTCGTACAGCGTCATGCCCTTCCCGGCGTAGTACGCCGCCATCTCGGTGAGGGCCACCGCGGCAGTCACCGCGTCCTTGTCCCGGACGTAGCTGCCCAGCATATAGCCGTAGCTCTCCTCGTAGGACATGATCACGTTCCCCTGGCCGGAGCTCTCCAGCTGGTCCTTCTTCTGGGCCAGGAACTTGAACCCGGTGAAGGTGTCGTAGCACTTCAAGCCGTTGACCTCCGCCACCTTCCGGGCCATCTCGGTGGTGACGATGGTTTTCAGGGCCGTGGGGTTGGCGGGCATTTTCCCGGTGCGCTGCTTGGCCCCGATGAGGTAGTCCAGCAGCAGCACCCCGGTCTGGTTCCCGGTGAGCACCTTGAACCCGTCCCCGGCCCGCACCATGATGCCCACCCGGTCGGCGTCCGGGTCGGAGCCCAGGATGAAGTCCGCGCCCTCCTGGTTGGCCAGCTCCACCGCCAGATAGAAGCCCTCCGGGTTCTCCGGGTTGGGGGAGGCCACGGTGGGGAAGTTCCCGTCAATCACCATCTGCTCAGGCACGCAGATCACGTGCTTCATGCCCAGCCGCTTCAACGCCTCGGGGATGAGCTTGTATCCGGTGCCGTGGAAGGGGGTGTACACCATCTTGAAGGTGTCCGCCACGGCGTCCACCGCCGCCTGATCGTTCACCTGCTCCATCACGTTGGCCAGGAATTTTTCGTCCGTCTCCGCGCCCATGATGGTGATCAGGCCGTCCGCCACCGCCTTGCCGTAGTCCGCCACGGTCACGTCGAACACGTCCGACCGGGCCATGATCTTAGCCACCTGGTCGGCGTGGCTGGGGGGGAGCTGGGCCCCGTCCTCCCAGTACACCTTGTAGCCGTTGTACTCCTTGGGGTTGTGGCTGGCGGTGATGTTGATGCCCGCGATGCAGCCGTACTCCCGGATGGCGAAGGACAGCTCCGGGGTGGGGCGCAGGGACTCAAACAGCCGCACCGGAATGCCCGCCGCCGCCATGATGCAGGCGGCCTCTTTGGCGAACACGTCGGAGTTGTTCCGGCAGTCGAAGCACACGGCCACGCCCTTTTTCACCGATTCCGGCCCCTCGTTGAGGATCACCTTGGCGAAGGCCTGGGTGGCGTGGCGGATGACGTGGATGTTCATCCGGTACAGGCCCACACCCATGGTGCCCCGCAGTCCGGCGGTGCCGAACTCCAGCTGGGAGAAGAACCGGGACTCGATCTCCTTCTCGTCCCCGGCGATGGCGGACAGCTCCGCCTTTTCCTCCGCCGACAGGGCGGGAGAATTGAGCCACAGCTCATAGGTTTGTTTGTAGTCCATTGGATTTGTCCTCCTGATATATTAAAATAGGGGTATTCTTCGTTGTAGGGGCCGATGTCCTCATCGGCCCTTGAAAAGGGAGCGGAGGGCGGATGAGGACATCCGCCCCTACAGGCGTCCCCGTCTTAAAACGCGAAATTGCCGTCCACAAACACCGGGATCTCCCGCCCGTCCCGGGTGGTCCCCACGATGGACAGATCCTTTGTCCCCACCATGAAGTCCACATGGGTGATGGAGCGGTTCAGCCCCGCCGCCTTCTGCTCCTCCGGGGACATATCCTCGCCGCCCTTCACACAGCTGGGGTACGCCTCCCCGAAGGCCAGGTGGCAGGAGGCGTTTTCGTCGAACAGGGTGTTGTAGAACAGGATTCCCGTATTGCGGATGGGGGAGTCGTAGGGCACCAGGGCCACCTCGCCCAGGTAGTGGGCACCCTCGTCGGTGTCGATGGTCCGGCGCAGGTATTCCTCCCCCTCCCCGGCGTGTACGTCCACGATGCGGCCGTCCTGGAAGTCCAGGCAGAAGTCCTTCACCAGATTGCCGTCCATGGCCAGGGGCAGGGCGGCGTATACCCGGCCCTCCACCCCGTCCCAGCGGGGGGCGGTGAAGATCTCCTCGGTGGGGATGTTGGGCAGGAACTCCACCCCCGCCGGGGTGTGGTCGGTGGCCCCGGCCCACAGGTGGTTGTCCGGCAGGCGCACCGTCAGATCGGTGCCCAGGGAATTGGCGTAGCGCAGGGAGGCGAACTGATAGCCGTTGAGCAGCTCCACCCGGCGGCGCACGGAGGCGGCGTGGGCCTTCCACCGCTCCACCGCCTTGCCGTCCCCGGTGATCCGGCACACGGAGAAGATGGCGTCCCACAGGGCGTCCATGGCGTCCTCCCCCTTCTTGTCCGGGAACACCTTTTCCGCCCAGGCCGGGGTGGGGTGGGCACCCACGCACCACTGGAACTTATTGGCGGTCAGCGCGTCGAAGTAGGGCTTGGTGGGGGGGCCGGACGCCTTGCGGCGGGCCTGGATGCGGGCGGGGTCCACCCCCTTCAGCAGCTCCGGGTTGGAGCCGGTGAAGGACAGCCGGGGGGACTTCTGCTCCAGGAACCAGTCCACCCGGGCCTTCATATAGCTGGGGTATTCCTCGAACACGGCCCCGTCCGCCCGGAGGAAGCTCTCCCGGGTGGTAAAGTCGTCCCCGTAGTAGGGCACCACGTTCCGCGCCCCGCAGTCATAGCAGGCGGACACGCACAGCCGGGTGAGGGCGGCATACTCCACGTTGCTCTCGATGCTGGGGGTCTGCCCCGGCTGGACATTCAGGCCCACCTCCACCAGCAGATGGGCGTATTCGCTGAGCTTGGCTTCAAAATCTGGAACCATCGGTATCGTCTCCCTTTCAACAGCGGGCATTTTGCCGGAAATCTCCAGCTCCGTCCCATGATATATGGAAAGTATACCATATTCAAGGGGAAAACACAATTCGATTTGCATTTTTTTCTGGGCCGTACTATAATATTATCTAAATTTGTGCTTCCCGCCCTGCCGGGGCCGGAATCCCGAAAAAAGGAGACGCCGCCTATGCTCACCACCATCATTCCCCAGGGGTACGCCCCCCTGCTCAACCTGTACGACACCCAGAAGGCCATCGGCCTGCTCAAGCGGCTGTTCGAGGACGATCTGGGCGGCTCGCTGAACCTGCGCCGGGTGTCCGCGCCGTTGTTTGTGGAGGCGTCCACCGGGCTGAACGACGATCTCAACGGCGTGGAGCGGGCGGTGTCTTTCGACGTGCCCGACGCGGGGCGGGACGCCCAGGTGGTCCACTCCCTGGCGAAATGGAAGCGGCTGGCCCTCCACCGCTACCAGTTCTCCGTGGGGGAGGGGCTGTATACCGACATGAACGCCATCCGCCGGGACGAGGAGCTGGACAACCTTCACTCGGTCTACGTGGACCAGTGGGACTGGGAGAAGGTCATCGCCCCCCGGGACCGGACGGTAGAGTACTTAAAGTCGGTGGTGAACACCATCGTCAACGCCCTGGCCAACACCCAGGCCACCCTGCGCTCGGTGTACCCCCAGCTCACCCCCCTGCCCCTGATTGACCGGGCGGTGTCCTTCGTCACCGCCCAGGAGCTGGAGGACCAGTGGCCCGGGCTGTCCCCCAAGGAGCGGGAGGACGCCTGGGTGAAGGAGCACCCCACCACCTTCCTGATGGGCATCGGCGGGGCCCTGCGCTCCGGCACCCCCCACGACGGCCGCGCCCCGGACTACGACGACTGGACGCTGAACGGGGACATCCTGCTGTGGAACCCCCTGCTGGGCCGGGCCTTCGAGATCTCGTCCATGGGCATCCGGGTAAGCCCCGAGTCCCTGGACCGCCAGCTTTCCGTCTCCGGCCACGACGAGCGGCGGGAGCTGTCCTTCCACAGGGCCCTGCTGGCGGGGGAGCTGCCCCTCACCATCGGCGGCGGCATCGGACAGAGCCGGGTGTCCATGTACCTGCTGGGCAAGGCCCACATCGGGGAGGTGCAGGCGTCCATCTGGGACCCCCGCACCATGGAAGCCTGCAAAGAGGCGGGGGTGATTTTGCTGTGAGGGAGGACGAAACCAGGGAGGAGAAGCAGGGCCGGCTGAACGCCGGCAGCGCGGCCAAGGCGGGCATCAGCTTCGGCAGCGCGCTGGCCATGGTGATCAGCTACACCACCTGGCATTCCGTGGGCTGGGCCATCTTCCACGGGCTGCTGAGCTGGGCCTATGTGATCTACTTTGTCCTGCGGTATTGAGGGAACGGCCCCGCTCTTTCGAGCGGGGCCGTTTTTTGCCGCCCGTCCGCCCAAACCGACCGTCCGTCCCGGATCGCTGGACATTTGGCCGGGGCGCGGGTATACTACAATCACAGCGAAAGGGGGGAGCATCCGTGAAGGTGGAAGTGCAGATCGACCCGGCCTTGGACCAGCCGGAGATCATCCTCCGGGTCCCCCAGTCCTGCGCCGAGGCGGAGGAGCTGGCCCAGAAGCTGCGGGAGGCCGCCCTCCCCCGGCCTTTCACCGTCTACACCCAGCGGGAGGCGGTGCGGGTGGGCCGTCCCGCCGTGCTGCGGTTCTACGCCGAGGACAAGGGCGTGTTCTGCCAGACCGCCCAGGGGGTGTACACCGTCCGCCAGCGGCTGTATGAGCTGGAGGAGGAGCTGGCGGGGACGAAATTCGTCCGGGTGTCCAACTCGGAGATCGTGAACCTGGACCGGGTGACGGCGTTGGACCTGACCCTGGCGGGCACGATTAAAATGACCCTGGAGGGCGGGACGGTGTGCTGGGTGTCCCGGCGGTACGTGAAGAAGATCAAGCAGGCCCTGGGACTGTGAGCGGCCATCCGTAGGGGAGGGGCTTGCCCCTCCCGGGGAACAGAGGGCACATCGGAACGGCGGGAGGGGCAAGCCCCTCCCCTACACCACAAGGAGGTATCGCTTATGGAGGAATTGAAACGGCAATGGCTCCCCCGGGTGCTCATCGGCGGGTGTATAGGGATCGCCGCCCACCTGCTGCTGGGCTACCTGCTGGGCTGCTTCAACCTGTTCGGCCCCGCCTGCTTCCGCGGCTTCCAGTTCCCGGACTGCGGTTTCTCCAACTGGAACCGGCATTTGGAATGGGTGGGCGTCCTGATTTCCTTCGCCCTGTTCGCCCTGTTCGGCGGGGAGGTGGGCATCGCCACCCTGCCCTTCGCCGACAGCGGCAAAGAGCTGGTGGCCCGCTCGCTGATCCACTACGCCGCCACCACGGCTACGGTGTCGGTGTGGGTGGTGCTGAATTATGGGTGGCACGGGACGCTGCCCACCTTTCTGGTTCCCCTGACCCTGGTATACCTCATCGTCTGGCTGGGACGCTGGGTGGGGTGGTATACGGAGGTGGCCGTCCTCCGGGAGAAGCTGGGGCTGGCCCCCGGCCCCTCTCCCCTCCACTGGCGGGAGTCCCTGCCCTATGTGGGCTTCGCGGCCTTCCTGTGTCTGGCCCTGCCCCTGGCCCTGCGGCTGCTGGACGACGCCACACCCGTTTTAAGCGTCCTATACGGCTGGCTGCTGCTGCCCGTGGGCGGGTTCATGTCCGGGCTGTCCCTGGGGCGGCGGCACGGCTTCTGCCCCATCTACCCGGCGGCGTGCGTGATGTTCATCCTGATCTTCATTCCCCTGGCCCGGCTGTGCTCCAACATCTCGGACGGGGAGCTGATCCCCATCGCCCTGGTGTGCGCCCTGGCGGGCAACCTGGCGGGGGCGGCCCTGCTCCGGCGGAAGCGTCAGAAAGCGGATTTATGCGGACGGGAGGGTTCCTGAATGTACCAAATTCCCTATTTCGCCCTGGCGGGCCTGCTGGTGACCTTCGGCGTCCCGGTGGCCCTGATGGCGGCCTGTGGTCTGGCCCAGCTCCGGCTGGCCCAGACCCTCAACCCCTGCGCCTTCCCCCTGCCCGTCTCCACGGGACTGGCCCTGGGGCTGGCCCTGTACGTGCGCTCCACCCTGTCCGGCTGGGGGGTGCTGGCGGCCCAGGTGCTGGTATACTGGGGACAGGGGGCCTTTGCCGGGTCGGCGGCGGGCTGGGCGGCGGTGTACGCGGCGCGGTATCAAAAACGGAAGGGGGCGAAATTCCCGTGAAAAAACAGACCCGGATTTACAACGTGATCTTTCCCATCTGGCTCCTGATCCTGTTCCCGCAGGTTCTGGTGTTCGTCATCCCCGCCAACCTGGCGGTGGACTGCGCCGTGCTATTCCTCACCCTGCTGGCCCTGAAGCACGCCCAGAAGGGGGCGGTGGTGAAACAGCTGTGGTGGAAATTCTGGCTGCTGGGCTTCGCCGCCGACCTGATCGGCGTGGCGTGGATGTTCCTGGGGTGGCTGCTGTCCATCCCCTTTGAGGATTGGTGGACGGACACCCTGCGCTATATCATGCACAACCCCTTCGGGCACCCCCTGGCCTTCCTGTGGACGCTGGGCGGCGTGGCCCTGGCGGGCGTGTGCATCTACTTCTTCGACAGGCGGGCCATGAAGTCCTGCGGGCCGCTGGACGGCAGGCAGCGGCACATCGTCGCCCTGGCGATGGCCATCGCCACCGCCCCCTGGCTGTTCTTTATCCCCATGTACCCGTAAAAAAGAGGGGCCTTCGCCCCTCTTTTTTGTGCGCGCTCTTGCAAAACCGGAAAAAAATGATATACTATTCCCACGCTTTATCCCCGCCTCCGGCGGGATCAGACTATCAGGAATTGAGGGAACGCATATGGAACGCATCACCATCGCCTCCGTTTTTGCCGACAGCGAACGCCTGGGCGGCCAGACCGTCACCGTCATGGGCTGGGCCCGCACCATCCGGGACATGAAAACCTTCGGCTTCATCGAGCTGAACGACGGCTCCTGCTTCAAAAACCTGCAAATCGTCATGGACGCCAACGCCCTGGACAACTATAAGGAGATCGCCGCCCAGAACGTGGGCGTGGCCCTGGTGGTCACCGGCACCGTGGCCCTCACGCCGGAGGCCAAGCAGCCCCTGGAGGTCAAGGCCGCCTCCATCGCGGTGGAGGGCCCCTCCTCCCCGGAGTACCCTCTCCAGAAGAAACGCCACAGCGTGGAGTACCTGCGCACCATCCAGCACCTGCGGCCCCGGACCAACCTGTTCTCCGCCGCCTTCCGGGTGCGGAGCGTGGCCGCCCACGCCGTCCACTGCTTCTTCCAGGACCGGGGCTTTGTCTACGTCCACACCCCCATCATCACCGCCTCCGACTGCGAGGGCGCGGGGGAGATGTTCCAGGTCACCACCCTGGACATGGGCAATCCGCCCCGTCTGGAGGACGGCTCGGTGGACTTCTCCAAGGACTTCTTCGGCAAGCACGCCAACCTCACCGTGTCCGGCCAGCTCAACGCGGAGAACTTCGCCATGGCCTTCGGCAGCGTGTACACCTTCGGCCCCACCTTCCGGGCGGAGAATTCCAACACCCAGCGGCACGCCGCCGAGTTCTGGATGATCGAGCCGGAGATGGCCTTTGCCGACCTGGCGGACGACATGGACACGGCGGAGGCCATGATCAAGCACATCATCAACACCGTGATGGACAAATGCCCCGACGAGATGGCCTTCTTCAACTCCTTCGTGGACAAGGGGCTGGTGGAGCGGCTCCGGCACGTGGCCTCCTCCGACTTCGCCCGGGTGAGCTACACCGACGCCATCGAGCTTCTGAAGAAGAACAACGATCACTTCGACTACAAGGTGGAGTGGGGCTGCGACCTCCAGACCGAGCACGAGCGGTACCTCACCGAGCAGGTGTTCCAAAAGCCGGTGTTCGTCACCGACTACCCCAAGGAGATCAAGGCGTTCTATATGCGGCTCAACGACGATGGCAAGACCGTGGCGGCGGCGGACTGCCTGGTGCCGGGGATCGGGGAGATCATCGGCGGCTCCCAGCGGGAGGAGCGCATCGGCGTGCTGGAGAAGCGGATGGGCGAGCTGGGCCTGAATCCGGAGGACTACTGGTGGTACCTGGACCTGCGGCGGTACGGCTCCTGCCGCCACGCGGGCTTCGGCCTGGGCTTCGAGCGGATGGTGATGTACCTGACGGGCATCAGCAACATCCGGGACGTGGAGCTGCACCCCCGCACCGTGGGCAACGCGGAGTTTTAAGGCCGCTCCCCGCGCCATGGGCGGTAAGCCTTCCCCCTTTTAGGGGGAAGGTGGCACGGCGAAGCCGTGACGGATGAGGGTGCGGCAGGGGGTGCGCCTGCGTTCCATGCCGGGAAAGGCGGAGCGTCGAACGTTCGCCCCCTCATCCGCCCCAGTGTGCGCACTGGGGCACCTTCCCCCCTGTGGGGGG